>Ga0255336_100185_pt1 | contig 132861 bp, 152 predicted proteins | sample MeOH1_35cm_T3_17_FD_189102 | JGI IMG/M metagenome (GOLD analysis project Ga0255336, IMG submission 189102) | Sandy soil microbial communities from University of British Columbia, Vancouver, Canada - MeOH1_35cm_T3_179 | ecosystem: Engineered > Artificial ecosystem > Sand microcosm > Unclassified... | reverse complement strand
ACTGCCCTCCTACTGCCCTCCTACTGCCCTCCTACTGCCCTCCTACTGCCCTCCTACTGCCCTCCTGTTGCCCTCCTACTACCCTCCTGCTGCCCTCCTGCTGCTCGCCTGGTGCTCTCCTGCTGCTTCTCCTTCTCACCTCCTCCCCAGTCTTTCTTCCTGCTCTTAGGTCACTTCTATTTCAACATTTATTCGGGTGGCAAGTCAGATGCAGGATATGGACAGGAGAACGACTCCTGGCGACCGTCCAGCTCCTTGGCAACACCATTGTCCTCGTTAGTCTTTAATTGTAAGGAATGAGGAATCTTCCCGCGTTGGAGGCATAATACGTCAATTTTAACTTGCTAATCTCTCCCAAGCAGCAAACGATTTCACAAAGGACCGTCTGGCAACGCGTGTGCGAAACTCATCTTCTATCCTTCCAGATGACCACATAGCTATACAGATGACAGTTCATGACCGCATCTCAAAACACACCCAACGTCGTCGCTTGTAACATCAACTCCCCCCTGCATATCCGCTTCTCAATTTGGTCATCCGAGGCTCAATGAGAGGATGCCATTGCGCTAAGAATGTGATCGCTGCAGGGAGATAAAAGCAGCATGTCAGTGATGGTTCCATGGAAGGGAGAGCGGACAGATCTGGTCGCAAAGATCAGAATCCACTTACCCCACATGATATAGCAGCTCACGAAGCTAAGAATTAGGGAGCTTCTCCATATCCTACCAAGAACATTAGCAGCCACGCCTCCAAGATGGGAAATCCGATTGATAGCATACGTTTGATTCTCTCCCTTGGGACTCAAAAGCCACGCCGCCACGCTGAGGCCAATAATGACCACAAGCCCAATAATCAAACTCCAGCTGTTATCGTAGAGAGCCAGGATTAGCATCTGCACTTGAGTGCGCGTGTCTTTGGAGTCATGTGTGTGCATGATCAAAGTCGGCAGGTCTGCTGTCCAATCCACCAAGGCAGCCCACGTTGTTCGGCAGCCACGGTAGATCTCAACGACTCCGCGGACAGGAGGGCCGAGTAATCTGATCCAGAATCGCTGAATGATGTTCGGCCCTTGAGCGGGGAACGCTTCCGGGAACATGCATTGTTCTGTGTCTAGTGGCGCCTGTGCGAAAAGTGCGGCGGGATCTGAAGAAGGCCGAGAAGGCGGAAGGGGGATGGCGCGTTGCAGGAAAGGATTGGGGCGCATAAAGCGGGGAACGTACCCGTTCGCCATTATGATATGATGGGTATATTTCTCCCTCGCTCGTCGCTCCGGGACAAAGGGTGTCGGCTTGGAATGGTTCCCGTGGTCACCGTTATCACGAGAACTGTCAAAACAACAGTTTGGATGGCTGCGCCCGTAGAAAGGTTGCGCGAGATCCAAGGCGGAGGTGAAGAGTGGCAAAAAATTGTACTCTAGCAGAGTAAACAGGGCGGCCGGCACAAGACTGAGCTGGTGAATGGCAAATGAGTGTGATATACAAGAGCTTCATGATGGCAGGTCATGAGCGCAGGCCCGGCAAAGTTTCCTCTTCCGGACCAGCTTGCTGTGCCTGGTGAGATCGCGACTATGCAGGATTTAAAGTGCGCTCCAGCGCACGCCAATGGATTCATGAATATGGAATCGAGCCCTTTGCGCATCTGACCCAGTGACAACAAACAAGTTGGTATGAAATACCCGACCGAAACACGAAATCCTTCCAGATCCCTTGCACGCTCACGCGCCCTCTCTGCTCTTCCGATAGCTCGCTTCTTGCTCAACTTGAAGCTGGTCAATCTCCGGGGCCAATTCGGACAGAATCTCATATGCCCTTTTGTGGTATTCAAGCTGGGCCGCGATCAGGTCGGCAAGATTACGGAGGGGTTCCGGGGTGTCGAGGACCTGGGCATGTCAGCAAAGCATCGCGACAGTCTTTCTCCCGTCACTCACATTCTTCATGACACCCTGTGCCTCTTCCACCTGACTCACAAAATCATCTTCTTTGGCCTCAATCTCGGCCCGGGCATCTTCACTTAACGCAGTCTCGTCGTCAGGGTTGATGCCACGACCGGCGACCTGGCTCCGTTTGGATGCCTTGGTGCTGTCGAGCAAGAGCCTGCTATTCTCCACGGCCTTTCTTGCCTTGGTGGCAAACTGAATGTTGGTGTTCAGCGTCGTGTTCCACCCCGCCAAGAAGCGCGATTGAATCTGATGGTCCTGAGAGAGTCGCGCCTCGCCCACCTTTTCTTCTGCCAACGCGTACTTCTCGAGTGCCACCGCCAGCGGGTCTTCGGTCGCGCTGGAAGCGTTTGTCTGCTGCAAGAGCTGAGAGCTGGCCAGAGAGGCACGGGCGATGGCATGGTTGAAGGTCTTGGGCTGAGGCTTGGCCGACGGCGGCGCGGTGAAAGCGGCCTGCGCTTCCGCGGGACTGGAGGCATGCGAGAGCAGCCCAACCTTCTCCGAGATGCTTCGACCGAGATCGGTAAAGGATTCGCGGATGTTGGGAGGGTAGTCGTAGGCTTCATTCGAGTATTGGTTTCTGTCCGCGGGGTCAACAACACGCCGTGAGAGAGACGTCTGGATAGACGTACGTGACAGTCAGCAGCTTCTGATGGACCTGTTTTAACGCGTCGACTCGCTTCTCCAGCTCAATGTACTCTGCGGGCAGTTGTGTCTAGGCCGGGTTAGACGGAGAACGAACCGGAGGATGGGTATCCTCGCCTTATCGTGTGCCTGGCCCAGCTGTTCCTTCAAGTACTGTTGGCTCCGCTGCGCGAATGGAGAAACAGTGGTGTTGAAAGCAGAGCTGTTGATGTGAGCGGTCAGCCAAATGCGATAGTGCAGCAAGTCGCGAGCTGCCATGATCTTGTCCCATGATCATCGGTCGCGGTCCAGGAGAGATCGGAACGAGGTCGCACCTGATGTTCTTGCCGAACGCGGAGAACTTTTCCATGATGTCAAGAAGGTACCGACCGGCAGAGAGGACGAGGCTGGGAGGGCCGAAGATGGTCAGCAATGCGAAGGTGGAAGATCTCGAAGAGACTCGCGGAATGTAATGGGCTGGACGAGCTGACCACAGGGGGAGAGTCTCTGCACATGCTTGCAGCACCAGCGGCCGCCAAGCAGCGCCCCTGACATGCGTCTCTGATCCAAAGTCTCTAGCAAATCAAGTTTACAGTTCGATCTACCAATAATCAATAGCACACGCCTCAACAATAACTGTGTCAGTAAAGAAATTCGTCAACCTTATCGAACGCCATCAACATTGATATAGCGTACGTCCTGATCCATCATGAGCGTCCGTCCCACAAACACGTCTCCCTTGCCCCGCGCCAGCGCCGCCAATCGATACCACCGTGCATTATCACGTCGACTGTCGCGGTAAAACCTCAGGTCAGTGTCGTCATCATGGCTCTGATCATCCCCGGAGTGGGCGCAGCGGAACGCGAGCGGCCTATCCACACCATCAGGAAACGTAAATCTCTCACCGGACCAGCGACATCCTACCTCTCCGGTCTTTCTTGACTTCCAGGATTTCTTCTCCTCCCCTCCTCTCGACGATAACCTCGCCATGAGGCGACGGTGATCTCTCGCGGATCCGTTCGACCTTGACGATCTCGGTGCCGTCATTTTCATATCGTCGTTCCCGTCTCAGTGCTCGACGCTCGGCTTCAAGCTGGCGAATCTCATCTTTGATATCGCGCTCTGTGCGAGGCGGCCTCCTGTCCACCACAAGGGCCAGAGGCCCGACGTGGACGGAATTCGACTCATCGATATCATCCTGCCGGATGATTTTGGTCTTTTCGATGACCGTTTCATTCCGGCTACTGCTGCTGGATGCTCTCCGGCGCGACGAGGCACGACGAAAGCTGGCTGACGTTTTGGCCGTCCGAGCGGGTGAAACTTCTCTCTCGATCACCTTCTTTTCGTACGTGGTCTCCTTGACGACGGGGGAGGATCCGTGGCGAGACCGTCGTCTCGACCGCGATCTGTGCGACTTGGGAGATGGTGAGCGGGCCGTCAACGCGTCCCACTCGCGCACAGAACGAGGCGCCTCGCTGAGGGGAATCGTCTTGACTTCCTGCACAATCCTCTCCTCTCGCACATTGGACGATTCTGCGGGCGGTGCTTCAATCAGGCGGGTCGTCATCGCTGTGGATAGATTAGTAGGCTCGGATGGACCATGTCGAGACCAGACGGGTACTCACTTTCGCGGTCACGATACTCTTTGCTCCTGGTGATGACTTCGTCGATGTTTTCGGGGCCCAAGGCCAACTGAATCAAGATCGTCCGGTCATCCTACACGCGTCAGTCCTGCAGGGGTGGAGGAAGTCGCACACAGACGGACCTCTTCATAAAACGGATAGCCCATGTCGTACAGCACTTTGGTCCGCACCAGGCGCTTCGGCATGCGCGTTTTGCCACGGCGAGGATACGGCTTTTCCACCTTGACTTCGTCGACAATCTCCTCGCGAACCCGTTCCCGCGAACGGGAGTCGCTGCTGTTTCTCCGACGCCGAGTCACCCATTCTCTCTCTCGGTATTCTCGGAAGCCATCGTCACCATAGTAGTCGGGATCTTGAACCCGGATATCGGCGTAGTCACGCTCATCATATGGATACTTGGGATATCGTCTCGGAGACGGCGCCGGGGGAACAGGCACGGAGACTCTCGCTGGAGGGGCCCGTTCCACCTGATATTCACCGTATTCTTGGTATCGTCGGGCAGGCTGGCGATCGAAGGTGTCCAGGCTGGATTGACGACGGAGCACTCCTGGCCTGGGAGGCGCTTCGGGTCGGGGAGGCCTCTCCGGGCGGAAGGGCACGATCTGGCCTCGGGACGCACGTGGGTCATTGAAGACCTCTTCATCCTCGAAATACCTGCGCTCACTTTGGACGCCGCGCGGTCCGTGCCGGTCATCCTCGACGTATCGTTCTTCCTCATAGACCGGCTGCCGGCGTGGCGGGCCGGCACGATGGTCATCTGGCCGTTGACGCTGGTCAATGATCGGGGCCGCTCGGTAATCCCGTTCACGAGCGAACCGGTCGCTGTCCCATCGCTGGGGAGGCGGATCACGATAAGGCTGGTCCCCGCCGGCGTAGTACGGATCGGGGCGATAGCGAGACATATCGGAGGAAAGAAGAATATCGACGTTGGCAGAGAGACGGCCGATCTTGCGGATGGGCCAGGATCAATTGTTGGTCTGTGGCGAGCGGCTGGAGCACAAGGCTGACGCGGCCGAACTTGACATGGAATAATTCAGCCAACGATGGAGGACAGATGAAATGAGGTTGCCCTGATCAAAGGCACAATCCTGATCCTGGCGATTCAGAAGTTTTCAGAGTGTGGGTGGCAGGCGATGTCAGGCGAGTGCGCCGCTCAAGGACTATGTATGACGTTAATTGCCGCCCAACAAGGCCGGCGAAGAGAAGCCCAGTCTCCACGCCATCCCGACATGGGTGCGAGGCAAGCGGCTACCACTCTATACAGCCTCCCGTGCGGCGAGAATCGGATCTCGATCATGTAGAGACAATGGCCAAGAATGAGATCAAGTATACATAGTAATCACCACGAACTTGGTTCACCGACCCCCTTTAAAGATGGTATCGACGCCCGCCGGCATTCCTGTGCCTTCCAATCACTGATAACCCGAGCCGTCTCGATTTCACCGCCTGCATACGCCGCCAACCGTCGTATGCATCTAACCTTTGGTCAACACCTGGCGCCCGTACAGGGCGCATTAATTGTCCTTTCCGCTGGCCCCAATCACCGCACCTCCACTCCCCCCGCCAGTCAACTTGGCCGCTTGAACGGCACTCATTTTGTGAGCCCAACCGGCCGCGGGCTGAGGTCGTCGAACCGTTCGAATTTCGTCGGTCGAAAACCCCGGGACCCGAATGTTGTATTGGCGTTCCAGAACAATCTGCAGGTCGCGAGCTTCCAGAGTGGCCGATCCGCGAAGTTTGGCTAGCTTGCAAGCAGCGGACACCAGGTCGTCAACAAAGTCGTCTGCGATTTGAAGAAAGATCTGCGCCAGGTATTAGTTCAGTCTGTCATTTTCATCTGATGATGTAATGCTGATGGAAGGAATCAAACCACCGGAAAGGATCGGAAAACGCACCTCCTCTGCTTCCGGGGTGAGCTGCTCATCTCCACCAGATCCGCAGACCTCTCGGACCAGCTCATTCAACTTCTTCTTCGACAACAGTCTTCCGTCCTCACTCGACTCCAGCACGTAGCCCGGCAACGAGGTGATGGCGGGTTGTGCGAGTTGGCCAGGCAGTCCCACCCCCGCGCCACCGTTGAGAGTCGGCCGGGATGGAGGCATGACGACCGGCTTCGGCTCCGTGACTTGCAAATTTTTCGTAATGACCGGTGCGGATGCTTTTTGCCCGTTGATGCTCGAATTCAGGGGATGCGCGTGAATGGCCGCCGCCTGCGCGGGATTTTGCAACGCTTGAGCCGGAATACTCGACCCCTGATGCGAAACGGGGCGAGCTCCGACAGAGGCAGGGTCGGCGGGGCCTTGCTGGTGAAATGGTCCCGGCCCCATGCTCACCGGTGTAGCCGCCCCGGCGTTGGCTGCGTTCGCTCCAGGCTGAACAGATGCTGTTTGGGGGCTTCCCGCCGCCGCGTTGGCTTGATTTCGAGCGGCAGAGACAGCGGAGCTGATGGAATGCGCCGTCGGGGCCGGAAGGCCAGCGGGCATATTCTGAACAGCCGCCTGGTCGGGCCCGTCACCCGTGCCCGGGGCGGCTTGCTTTGTAAACTGGTGCTGCGGCTGTGACCGCTGGAACTGCTCCTGCTGCTCGTTGAATTTCTTCATGAACGACGTGCTTTCGGCAATGGCCTTGTCACACTGCTGCATTTTGTTGTTGAACACCTCCGTTTCCTGCTGCGAGAGAGGGTTCTTGGCCTGCTGTCGCTGTTGCACTTGCCTCTGGAACTCGGCCTTTTTCTGTCTGGCGACCTGTAGTCTCTGAAGGGCCTGACCGAACCGTGCTTTGGCCTCTCGCAGCCATTCCTCGGCCGGCTTCGTGCCTTCCATCATGCCTGGAGGGAAGTAAAAGTGGTGCTCGTTGACCTTGCGCTGGACCTCGGGGTTCAGCTGGTTAAATTGTACACTGCTATTTCCACCCGGATTTGTCACATTCGCCCCGGCTTGTTGCGCTTGAGCGGCCACCTGCTGTTGTTGTGCGGCCGCCGCGGCAGCTGCTCGTTGCTTAGCCGCCTGCTGCCAATTTTTCATGCCCTGCATCAACTGGCTGGAGGTTTGCACCAGCCTCTGGTACGCCTCATTGTATTTGGCGTCTGCTTGGGGGGTGCTGTTCAACACCTCCCAGAACTTGCGTACGCCCGCCTCATATTGCTGCTTCTGTTGTTGACTCAGCTGCGGCAGCCGCGCCACTTGCTCCGGTCGAATTAAAGATGCTTGCTGTTGAGGCGCAGGCTGCGGTGGCCGATTCGGAGCCGCGGCTGCGGTCGCAGCACCGTCCATGGCGCTGGCTTCTTTAAGGAATGACCATGCAAGACCACTCGACTTGAAATGGATTACAACGGAGTCGGAAGAATTTACGGAGGCACTCTGTCACCTCAACCGTTCTTCGACCATCAAGACGAGAGGGAGTGCTGGTGCGTGCTGGCGTGGTCGCCGCTGGCGAACGTTGGGAAGGTTCTAATCGAGGGCGAAGGGAGGCCAATCTCCGAGCAGGTGTCCAACTGGCGTAGAAATAAATGAGAGCAGATATAGCTCAGCAGACAAGTCTGGTTCGCCGTGAGATCAGAAACAACTTTGATTCCTTGCCCCGCCACCGACCAGACGATGTTCTGTGATCCTTGGCACTTTGCACGTCCAAACACGTCAGTCCCACGCTTGCTCACATTCCATCCTATCCATGAGTGGATAACATATTGGTTTCTGTGGGCAACGGTATGCTCTATGCCGCGCACTCCGATATTTTATGCTCTGGATAGTCAGGCAGTGAGCTAGTCACGTTGCGAGTGGAGGAGGTTGTGCGTCGATTGCTTGGCTACTCTGTCCGTCGAGCTTGTGATGATGGATGGACATGTCAATATACACTCATGGTGCCAGGGAGTTTTTTCGCAGAAATAGCAATTCACATCGGGGTATGACGCCCAATCCTGGGGGTGTGTGCATTTGTTGTTTCGGGAGACCGATGCTTTTGTGGAGATACTACCAGCAATAAGAAGCACTTTTAATGCTAGCAGTGCCTATGCAGAATCGACGGGGATGTCCTGGATGTACTTCTCTAACCGACAAAGTGCATTTTGCCCTACTTCCTGTGCCTCTCCGTATTCGCCGGCCGCAACGAGCGCATCTTCCAGTAGCCACATCTCCCGCACGACCTGTGGGTCTGTCTCGGCGTAGGCGTGCTCGCTGAGAGCCACGATGGATCGAATCCGCTCAACGGTGTCCGAAGATGCCCCGGGTCCACCACTCCCGTGCTCAGGTTTGAGGTCCATTAACGTCCTGATCGCACACGCGACCTTTCCCGCGTCAGCGCGTCGCACCTTCGTCGCCGCACTACTCGATCGTTTTACGACGGGAGGCCATTCTTCAAGAATTTTGGCTGTTACCAGCCCCGCCAGGATGTGTAGCAAAATGGTGGTGTCACCGGTGAAACCGGACCCGTTGGTGAGGATGGAGGCCCCATGTTCCCGAAGCGCCGCGATGCTGCTCGCGAAGAGCACCTCGTCGTCCGCGGCGGCGAGGCGTCCATCCGTGGGGTGAGCAGGCGCTGAAGCATCTTGTCCTCGACAGGAGTAATATCAAAGAGGCCTTCAGCACAGTGAGCCTCCGCGGCGGCGCGGGAGGTCTGCTGCGCCTCGACTTGGCTGAACCACTGGCGTGCTGTGCCGACGATGGCCGCAGGGGGGGCGATCGAGCACGACCTCCAGTGGATGTGGCAGTAGAGCGGGAACAAGCGAGCGTCAAAGTGGTCGAAGAGGATCTCCGCGTTGAGGGTCCATGCCCGCTCTATCAGGGATGAAAGGGGGCGAGAGAGGAGCCAGGGGCCGGCGGTGGTCGTTGTTCCATCACCGCCGGTCGAGGGAGACGGCGAGGAGGAGGAGGTTGTTGAAGAGCGGCCGGGGGTGGTCACCACACTTGTTAGACTCGCCACGAATCCTCGCAAACCGCGCAGCATGGCAGAGATCGGATGAGACTTCGGCATCCAGCTATCAGTCAGTGCAATCAGATGAGCCAGCAGCATCTGGAAGAGCTGCGCATGACGCAGCGTCACCATGTGGTGCATCATCTCGAGCAGGTTCCACACCAGCGCGGGCCCGTCCAGTGTCAACATGTCCTCGACCAGCAGGAACGCCTTCCGAGCCATCCTGCCCGCCAAATTCCCATGGCCTCGATCCAGCAGGTCAATCACTAGCTTGAATGTGAAGCTAACCTCGTCGGAGTGCTCAGGCCATGGCTGATCTGTCGGGGGCTGCTGGTGAAGAGACGCCAGGAACCCGTCACGGGACTGGATGGACTCGAAGAATGCCACGCTGCATATCCGCACACTACTGAGGAACATGAGCATCAGACCGTCGTGGTAGCCGAGTCCGGGGAATGCGAACACCGAGCCCAGTTCTCCGGGTGGGCCAGGCTTTCTGCTCGACCCTTTCCTACACTCATCCTTCGTCGTCAAAGTCGGCACAGCGGCAGCCGAGCGTCTGGAATTCTTATGGAAACCCCACTTGGCGAAGCGTTTCTTGTACATCTGCTCCCTAGACGCATAAACAACATCAAAGTCAGTCCGCCCTCCCAGGGGCCCTTCTCCATGGGGCCACAACTGCAAAGGACTCGAGGTAGGGAGTGTGAAAGGGATTAATCTTACGTCGCCTTGAAGCCGTGCTCCCTCTCCATGTATTGCATGATATACCGCAGCTTCCGACGCTCGCGGACGTACAATCGCTCAATCTCGGAGTGTATAGCCGCCCACTCGTTGTGCGTCGGCACTCGCTGCGGTGCCGGAATGATGGGCGCGACTGGCCAGCGAGGCCGAGCGACCAACAGTGGGATTGTCATCGTGGTGGATATGACGGAGTATCATGACGAGACCGCATGGAACTTTTTCTTGGGGCTTGATTTGATGAGATGAAAAGAAAGGGTCGGGATGTCTGAATATAAATCGAGGAGACTCGTTTGTCCCCGGCCACGGACTACCAATTAAAATGTAGAAGAAAGCTCCGTGCAGTAGCGTAGGACTAGCGCCGATCATCCGGGGGCGCTCTGACAAGCGAGTCACGGATGCTGGTTTCTAGGCTGCGTGAAGACAAAGAGAAGAATTCGACTGTTGTTTCTAAAACGGTTCTGGTATGGCCGTAAGATGGATGGGCTTACCCGGGTCCACCAGTGGGACAATCTCACTCCCCCGTGTCACCCACACCAATGGGAGCACTTACACGAGCATTCCATATCGTTGGCCGAATACGAGTACTACCACTGTAGTACTTGTAGTGGTGCCGATTAAATGCCTGAGATTTGTGCCGTACAGACGGTGCAAATTTCCTCCCGGTCAAGGAACATGTCACTCAGCATGCCTAGTCAGGGGCAACACGTCGTTTGATGCCGGATGGCAATTTGCACCGTCTCCGTGCCTGCGATGACTCTCAAGGACGGGCCAACGTCAAGTTGAAGCTGCTTTCCTTCTGCTCATCTTGGTGCCCATTCCCAGCCAGCCAAACAAACAAGCCTCGTCTACTTTTTCTTGCCTGGCCTGGTTGGCATTCGACTTGTCTTGTCTCTACCAGCACAGGTGTGAGGACCGTTGCGACGGTTCCCCAGGATTTCCCCCGCCTTATTATTGAACAACCCCCATCGACTTCCCTTGACGATTACATTTCACTTTTCTCATCATCCGCCTTGGACATACTAATCATGGTTGTGCCAAACGAGAAAGCGACAATGGCTGTTGGAGAGACCGATTCGCCCAAGCCTTCGACCTGGAGCACCTCGGATGTGGAAAATGTTGGCGAGAGCCACAGCACACCCCCGGAAACGCTCGTTCAGGGCATGACCGACGACCTGTATCCGCATGGCTTGAAACTGGTTCTCCTAGCAGGGGCGTCTATTGTTGCTGTTTTTCTGATTGCATTGGACCAGGTGAGCACTCGACCCCATTCTGCTGACACCGTGAAGAATACCTCTGACAGCGTCTAGACCATCGTCGGCACAGCAATTCCCAAGATCACGGGCGAGTTCCACGGCCTCGATGACGTGTCTTGGTATGGTGCGGCCTACTTTATGACTTTCGGTGCTGCTCAAACCTCTGCGGGCAAGATTTACAAGTACTACAACCTCAAGTGGAGCCTTCTAACGTCCATGCTCATCTTCGAGGTCGGTAGTTTGGTCTGTGGGGTTGCGCCGAACTCCAAGGTGTTGGTCGTTGGACGGGCCATTGCTGGATTGGGCGGCGCTGGCCTGTCGGTGGGTGGCACCAGTATCGTCTCCTTCACCGTCTCACCAGCAAAGCGACCGATGATGATGGGTGTCATTGGAATGACATATGCCATTGCTGCCGTCCTGGGACCGCTTCTTGGTGGCGCATTTACCGACCGCGTCACTTGGCGATGGTGCTTTTACATCAATCTGCCGATTGGAGGAGTCGCCGCAGGAGCTGTCTTCTTCTTTTTCCACCTTCCGGCCGCTGCGGCGCCTCCTCAGGTCTCTTGGACGAAGAAGCTGTTGCATGTGGATCCAATGGGTATCGCTCTGGCCATGGGAGGCATCACCTGCTTCGTCCTTGCCCTTCAGTATGGAGGAAACACCCATCCCTGGGACAGCAGCGTGGTCATCGGTCTCCTCGTCGGCTTTGCACTTATCGCGATTGCCCTGGTGGGATGGGAAATCTGGCTGGGCGATTATGCCATGATGCTGCCGAGACTCTACCAACAGCGCTCACTCTCGGCCACGGCCCCTTACCAGTTCTTCTTCATGGGGAGCTACATTGTTCTCCTATACTACCTTCCCATCTACTTCCAGAGTATTCTCGGCGCGAGCCCTATCAAATCCGGCGTTAACAACCTCCCTCTCGTGCTCGCGGCGGCCGTGTTCGCCCTCGCCGGCGGGGCTGTCGTGATGAAAACGGGTCGCGCGCAACAGGTCGTGTTTATTGGCTCCATGCTTGCCACCGTTGCCATTGGCCTGACCTACACTCTCGATATTGGCAGCTCGACCGGGAAGTGGGTTGGCTATCAATTCTTCATCGGAGCCACCATGGCCGTTGCCATCATGCATGGTTTGAGTATTGCCCAGGCCAACGTGGGTCCCGAAGACCTCGCAGCCGTCACGGCCAACCTTTTGTGTACGTGTCCATCTCCCCTTGCCTCCGGGCATCGTTCAGGGAAGCTAACCGACGTCTTGTACAGTCTTCCAGACAGTTGGAGGGGCATTCAGCACTTCGGCGGGACAGTCAGCTTTCGTCAACAGACTGCTTGCCACTCTGCCCAAGACGGCCCCAGGAGTGAATCCAGGCCTGGTGCTTCTGACAGGCGCCCCAGAGCTGCATAATGTGTTCCCGCCGGACGTGCTTCCTAGAGTCCTTGAGGTGTACATGGTCGGCCTCAAGGCCGCCTTTGCAGTGGCAATTGCCTTCTCTGGTGCCGCGTTTTTGTGCTCCTTGGCCATTCCCATGAAGAGGCTTCCGACTCATGCACCAGACGAAGCTCCCATGGCGATGGGTTAGTCCATCTCCACAACGTGGGACAGACCGCATCTTAGGTTATCGCGTATCTTGTCCCCCTCCCCGATCACAGCTTACATTGACGCATAGAATGTACTCGGTGCGGCACTTTATCTCGATTGCTTTTGGGGTTTTCAGCGGTTGCTTCAGGCGTCGCCAATGGGAGTTCTTGGGTGGGATCTTTTCTGGGCAGCAGCTCCGAGAACAAGTTTGCGCATCAGCACATTCAGAACCCTCGATCTCAGTTAACTTGTGCGGCCCCACTGGGTTCCACAACCGCATTGAATCTCTTCCGATGTGTCTGCAAAACCGAACGCTGGGTTTACAAATACCTGTGCCAACTAAACTCGATCAGCCAGTTTGATGGACCCCTTAGTGAGTCGGCAGCTAGGCGATGTAAGTTCAGACATGCACGTCTGTGAAGTTCGGCGATGAGACCTGTAATGTGGACCATCTTCCCCCATCTGTGGTTTTTGAATGAGTTGATCGAATATGTCCTTCGCCGGCCCGTCAAGCAACAGGTCAACCCATAAAAGAGACTTCAACATTTCTCGCATGTCAGTCCAAGACTTCACCTGACATACATTAATATGTTCTCGCAACCAATCTTTCAGCCATGTGTTGTCAGATGCAGTCGATTTTGAGATAGCTCCCATCATCAGAAGCCACATCAAAAGGTGAGAAAGGTACTCCTCCTTGGGATTAAAGTTGATGAGACAATTTCTGTAGGTGGGCGGAAGATAAATATCAGAATAAGCCGTCTCTTGCCACTGTAAGAAGGTAATATACGATAAAGTCAGCAGACCGAGGCGTACTGCTTCATCAAGCGAGCCGGTCTCGAAACTCATGTGGAGAAGATTATACATGACAGAAGTCATGGCATCTTGCACAAGTTCTGGGGATAAGCTTCGTTCAGTTTCCATAGCAAGATTTGCTAATGAGCAAAACTCCTCCATGACTTTCCAGGTCGTGGCTAAATTGGGATCCGTTTTGGCGAGAATGTTATCTGATTTGTGTTGGGAACGTGCCGAGTCGCCACCCTTTCGGAGTACCAATTTCTGGTCGGGAGAAGACATCAATGGCTCTGTCAAAGGGCTTTTGAAGAACACAGGCTCTGAACCACTGTGTAATGCAATCCTGATATCAGATCTGAGAAAGAAATTAGGGGTTCCTGAGCTCGAAGTAACGTGACGTGATCGACAGTTCCTACCTACCTGAACATTTCTGTCAGAAGCTTTTTATCCCTGAATGCCTCTATTCCTCCTCTGATATCAACAATCTTGCGGAGTCCCTCCATATGCTGCTTGGAGGTTTCAGAATCACCTGTGAAATCGGCACACATGGCTAACATCAAAACCACCATTGCCGTGGAATCAGAAACCTTTGCTTCTTCATCTCCTCGAATAAATCTCTCGCGTAGAAGCTGGACTCCCTTGACAAAGTGTCGTGTTTTGGCCTGGTTCTGAACGGGAGTCTCTTGCAACAACACCACGTTGAAGAATGCCTCGGCTGCGAACACCGTCAAATGAAGGTAAGCAGCATCAAATACTAGTGGATTGAACCACGTCTTGTCCTCTCTGTCAAAGTCAATCAAGATCACTAGAGGAAACATGACCCTCATTGCGACGGTAGAGACTTGATTTTGCGTCAGCTTGGCCATTTAGAGTCTGGACGTAGCAATCAAATGTAACTAACATTTTACTAAACGACAAAACGATGCTGGCTTGATCTCATCGGCAAACTCCGCAAAGGACAAGTCTGAGCCTACTCTTGGGGGAACTGCTGAGCGGTAGGATTCGATCAAGGTATCCAATGATACTCTCGGATGTTGTCTGAGGTCTGCCGTGGATACCCAACTCGTTGCCTTTCGTCGCTTAACATGTCGCCGCTTCCCCCGGTTTTTGCCCTGCATCACATGGCTTCTGATGAGCTTCCGTGTTTCTGGATCAGCCTGCCCGACGTTTGTGGACACGATGAAATGCATCCTTGTGGATTCAAAAGGGAAAAGGAGATGAGAAAGCTTCCCAGAGCGAAGATTTATCCCAACCTACACAAGGCAGCAGCGCTTGACAAGTTGCTAGTCTTGTTGAGGACAACAATTATTGGAAAATTTGCTCAACGAGGCGGAACGTCGATGAAAGGTGCAACCTCGCCGCCTAGCGGGCTGTGCGAAAGTATGAGAGAATCCACAAGTGAAGGAGGCACTCCACAGAGCCGCTAGCGTACCTCGAGTCGATATTGTTTGCCGTTTCGGGAATAGTGCCCATATGGCTTCGGGGTTCAAACCATCTCCAGTCCGAGTTCTCAACACCCCGAATTACGCAAGCAATATGGCTCATCCAAGTCTCTCCGCCTCCGACCGTCGGGATCACAATGCAATTCTTATATCAAGACCGCGTGGCCTCGTCTACCATCCTCGCATCATTGCATACTGCTTCTCCTCCGAATACAGCCACTTCCCACACCCAACCTTGAGCCTTGCCCCAAGACTACAGCATCCATCTCTTACTTTGAGATAATTTTCTGGATATAATGACTTCAAATCGCAAAACAGTCCTCATCACAGGCTGCTCTGCCGGCGGCATCGGCGGAGCATTGGCCGAAGCATTCCACGAGAAAGGCTATCACGTCTTCGCAACCGCGCGGACAACGTCCAAGATCTCCCAGTCTCTCGCCAACTCTCAAAATGTCACCGTTCTAACTCTCGACGTCCTGTCCCCAGATTCCATCGCCGCAGCAGTCGACAGTGTCAGCAAGAAAACCGGCCACAAGCTGGACGTCCTGGTCAACAACAGCGGGCGGGCCATGATCCTACCCGCTCTGGACACATCGATCGAAGAGGGCAAGAAACTCTTCGACCTGAACTTCTGGGCCGTCCTCGCCATGGTCCAGGCCTTTGCCCCGCTCCTCATCAAAGCCCAAGGCTGTCTCGTGAATAACGCCTCGGTCAGTGGCGAAATGCCATTTATATTCCAGAGTACGGGCGAAACCCCCTGCGTTCACCGTCAACTTTCATTTCTAATTTGATCATCAGGCATGTACAGCGCCTCCAAAGCGGCGCTACTGATTGCCGGCCAGACCTGGCGGCTTGAACTGGCGCCTCTGGGCGTCCGCACCATCAACCTCGCGACCGGCGCCGTCAAAACCAATGCCTTTGAGAACATCGTCCACAACACCGTCCCGGAGAAATCGTACTATGCCGGCGTCCGGGACTTCATCCATGACCTTGGAGATGGTAGGTTGCAGGCCGGTGCGATGGACTCGAAGCTGTATGCGTCCAAGGTGGTCAGGGAGGTTGAAAGGGGGAGTTCGGGCAAGCTTTGGATTGGAGGATCAGCTTCGGCGGCGCGATGGGCATTGTGGCTCTTGCCGCAGTCAATCATAGTAAGTGTTCTGTATTTTCCTCGCATGATTTGGGTCGTTTTAATGCTCGAGATTGATATAGCTGTGGTTTGTCGTTTGCTAACGCCGATTTCTAGGACAGGATGTTGGAGAACATGTTTCCGGTCTCCAAGAAGATAGCGGAGGGTTTTGGAAAGGATCATTGAATATACATTCCCAAGTCTGTGCAAGAGAAATCCTTTTTATGAAAAGTTGGAAAAAGGGTAATCAAATTGGAATGCACACGCTTTCAAATCACAACAATCTCGGGCGACGCTAACATTAAGTTTATCACAATAAAACCCCAGCTGCCAAGTTTGTCAGGCTATGCTGTCTTGTTACTAAAGCCAATATCTTGTTCCCCGCGATGATAGCGTTACTTAGATTCATACGGGGGAGCCCGACCCCCACGTTTTCCCCGGACAATAATGGAGATAGCAAGGCTTCGACTTTGTAATGAGCCGAGTTGTACCGACTTCCGACGTCGGCGCCGAGTGATGGATGGTGTGATGCAAACTACTGCGGTGCCGAGGAAGTGCTGGACGCGCAGGGGGAGCTAAAAGGCATGCAATCCAGACCCAATAAATCTCATTGGCCAATGAGAAGGAGAGCAATATCGTGGAGACGGTGTATCAGGGGCACTGCCCTACGGACGCTCCCCCAGAGCCTGTTATTGAGACTGTGGAGGGGGTGGTGGGGTCCCAATGTGATCCCATGACAATGAGTCCAATTCAGACCGAGCATTATGCCTTCGATCCGAATTACAGCAATAGAACCCTCCACAGGCCGAGCAAGCACGCGATCACGCACCAATTCATTCCAGGCTCTTAGTCTCATGGCAGGCAAACTCCACCTTGAGCCGACAGTGGTCGGTTTGTCAAAATTTAACGAAGTACTTCAAAAGCTTAAAAGGGGGGAAGTGGCAGGGTAAGCATCACGGCCAGTACTATCTGCAATAATCTCTAAATCTTCCCAGACGAATCGCGGTCGACTTTAACTTGCCGTGCCGGCGCCGAGGAGGCAAGCGTGAAGTCTTGTGTACATTTCGCCAGATTGCTAGCTAAATAGAGCCGTCTCTCCCTGCCTGGTTTGTTCACCGCTTGCCTCTAGTTAACCGTCTGATATTCGGTCTCTAACTTGGACGGAACCAATACGGTGCGGTCATCCACTGCGATAATATGTGATGGCCGCCTCTCCATGAAGCGGCACTGCTGTCGGCTGGTTTGTTAATTGGTTTGACTTGGGTAAGCCTCTCCTGACCAAGAGTACACGGAGAACATTCTTTTGAGAGAAATTTCATGATGTAAAGTTCATGGATCAGCTCTGACTGCCAAAGAGGTCAGCCAGGCGGGATCATGTAGAGGGAGGCTACAATTTGTGTATCAAGAACTCGACAGAGCGTTCTGTCCTTAGTTCCAGTATCTGCATGCTTCCATCCAGCGTCCAATGCTTGGACAATATCACTAGGCAATGGTCCTTCTCGAGATCTACCAAATTCTGCTGCAATTGTTCAGCCTCACTTGATGGCTGAAATGCGTTATAAAGAGCTTGACAGACAGTTGGCTTGATCCAGCCATGTCTATTGCAGAGCTTCGCAACTTCCCATGATTGAAAATTGGAACCACCAAAGCGTCGGAAGTAGCCTTCGCGGCAGCATAAGGTAACCCTCCTTTTTGCGGGCCAGGGTTACCGAGTTCGGCAACAGTGTTCTGCCTCGATCTGGGTCTATGTGGACTGCCTCTCGAATGGACTGATCAGTGTCTTGAATCTCATGACTATCGTGCGAATCTTGCGGAGCAGTACATTCCTCGGTGCCATTGCCTCTCTTACAGCCCCCCGCCCGGTCCCGACATGTTCTCGGACCGTTCGCTAGCAGAGGCCTTCAAATCCCTAACCTTGTCCAAGTGCTACCCGCCGCGGTAACGGCGTAGTGCAGCCTTTCACGCATTATACTCCGATCATACCGCGCACATAGCCTTCACTCCGTCAATAACGCCAGACAACATTCTCAGTCCATAGACTGATGAAACATGCTCCATCACGTTTAGCCTGGAGCGAATCTCGCCATAGTCCACGGTGCCAGACCATTCGCCACCGCAAGTACAATGATCTCCAAAAATAGAGTCTTCGCTCTGGGGCGTGCTGCATTTCTTGCATTTCAAATCCTGCGTTTGCCAATTGAGGAGGATTGCTTGAACCCGGGCAATCAACTCCTGCTCAAGGGCAATTTTGTCGTACTCGCTCCGACAGCTCAGACATCTCCACGCCTTCTCGGTCGATCCATCTCGGCCGTCGCCTGGTTCCGGCATGACGTCCTCGTCACGGCACAGATCGAGATCTCGCGTCATGGCGCAGGTGTCGCACACCAGCCCGTTGAACTTTAAGCTGGCACTGGGGTTCTCAAACCGGGCTTCGGCGCCAAACTCCCGAACATCGAACAATGCCAACAACTCCTTGCGAAGCAGCCGGGCCTCTAACTGCAACGGTTTCGACAGAGAAATGACCTGCATCAGCGCCTTCACCAACTCCAGCACAGGGTCCCGCGTGTGTCGACGAGCCGAGCTGGCGAGGGTGCCGCCGGGGAGAGTCGGAAACGACCAATCGGTGGCCAGCTCTGGATGCAGTAACTCTTCGCGTTGACGACGAATGAGGTGAGTAACCTGCTTCTTCAAGGGTCGCGAGAAGCCTTCCTGCAACACCGTCGTTACCTCGGTGCTGGTCGGATCTTCTGTCAGGCTGATGAACGTCGCGGGCAGCTGCGTCGGCCGGGGCGTCGAAGGATCCGCCGCAGCGGCAAGGCTCGGTCTTTTCAGTTTGTGAATCAACTCGATAAACTCAACCGCCCAATCTTCAAACACCGGCTGTAATGGCAAGGGGAGAAACTGGGCCATTTGCCAATGGACCGCCGTCTCCAATTTAGACCGGTCGAAGCCCTCGTCGATGGTCGTCGTTCCTTTGCCGCCATAGTTGTGGGGGTCGTACCAGAGGAGCACGTCCCAATAGTCTTTAATTTCAAGGCCGAGAAAATGAAACAACGGCTTCTGCTGAATCGATTTCAAGATGTACTGAGAGTAGGCGTACGCATTGCCGACGTCCTGCTTCGAGGTCTGCAACACCAGACGGGTCGGACTGGCAAAAATGACCAGAGAGCCCACTCGGCGAAAATCGGTGATTAACTGCTGCATCGCCTTCCTCGACATCATCTGCACGTAATAGCGCAGATGCCGATCGTACAGGCACGCGGCTGGCGCCTCCACCCATCGAAAGACATGCTGGACCATAACCTCTGCGAGCTGATTGCCGCGACACGCTTCCGTCCACCATGACTTGACCATGTCTCGAAACACCTCCAGGGCCGCTTGGGCAAATCCTGCCGTGGCATTCAACCCGCCGGAATGATGCTGGCCAATGTCTTCGGCGGCAGGATTGAACGTGATCGCCTCGGTGGAACCCTCGAGATCGTTGATGATGGATGACGTTAAGATGGTGTTGATTGTGAGGTTCTGTACCTCCACGTCCACACAGACCGACGTGTAGGCGCCCGGATTATTCAACGACGGCATCTCCACGACGTCGTGGAGAGGGCCGAGGACGTCATCTTTTTCATGTCCACCGTGATCAGGCCTTGGTTCTTCGGACCACCACAGCACGACGTTACTTCTCTGCAGTCTTCGGGCGTATGCGAGATCGATCAGGAACCGAGGATCGTCTTGCTCGAGGTTGCCGAGAGGGACATCTCCGTATCGAGCAAGTTCAATCCAATGGGCCAACCAGTTGTCGACCGTCAGGTAGTGCGACACAATCCGCTTGAACACAAACGCCTGCCATCCGAGGGGAGGGAGATCGGCATCTGTTGGCTCCGTTGGCAGGCTCAGCACGGGATAGTCTCTCAGGGTGCGAATGTCATGCAGGAGTTGTCGGTGACGAGACGAGTGCAGGAGGAGCATGGTCGGCTTTGACTCCTCGGAACGCCATTTCTTCAAAAGGTCGGCGACTTCCAGGTATGCTTTGCGCTTGGTCGTCACCTGCGAGACGCGAAAATGCAGCTGAGGTTGATATTCAAAGACACGGGACCGCTGAGAATCTGGGTCTGGAAAGACGCGCCGATATTGCTCCACGTATAACTTGTCGGCATTGGGCAAGCCTTGCATCTCCCGCGTCCGGTTCAGGACGACAATCTGAGCCTCGGAGCGGGTGGTCGAAAATACCGCAAAGACTTGACGGTCACCCGCTGCGACGTGATACAGGTACAGATACGTCATGGAGGTCGCATCGTCGAGGTAAGGGGACTGTGGTGCGCTGCGAAGTAACGCGGAGAGGTCAAATCCTTGTTCTAGCCCCTTCCCCAGCACGCCCTTTTGACTCTCATCGAACGAGCACAGATTGCCGAGTTTGAGGATGGCCCGCATAAAGAGTGGCAACTGTCGTTCGTAAACGCCTTCGACACTCGGATGAGCGCACAGTGAAGACACGTTCTGCGCCTCGCGGAGGTACGTGTCCTCCGTCATCGTCAGCTGGAACAGATGGACGGACGGATGCCCGTTGGGAAGGACATGATTGACCTTCTCGACCTCACAGCCCGCCACTTCAACATTGGGCAGCTCATCCCGTTTGAGGTTAATGTACAGAATCCGAGGGACTTTGATATTCAAGGCGTGAATTTTCCGGCCGATGAGGACAAACGCCTTCACCGCGCCCGGAGAGTCTCCTTCACGAAGCTGGAGGATCTGCCAGGTGTTGATAAACAACATCTCCGCCTGGTTGCGAAAGAAGCCGCCAATCGAGTCCATGCCAGCCGCAGCATTCGGCCGTTCCCCGAACAGTTGACGTCGTCGAGCCCTCGCTTGCTTTTGGATTTTCCACTTCCGTTTCTGGTACTGCAGCCAGGCAGGGTAATCGTGGTCGATGGCTGGTACTTCTTTCGGCAGGACGGCAAATGGATCGACGAGTGTCGGGTTCGCTTCAGGCAATTTCCGCTTCTGGGCGGTGGCGTTCAGAGGATTTGCCGACTTGAACTGGCCTCCACGAACGTCCTCGATGTCGGCGCCAGAAGCCGGCAAGCGATGGTCCAGAATGTTCACGGGAAGCTCGGTCAACGGCTTTTTCTCAAACAGGTCCGTCATCTTCTTCTGCTTGAATCGATCGTCTCGGCTGTTGATGCGCTTCTGAAGCCAATCGGGGTGCGCCACTCTCGGAACCGGATTTCGAATTTTTTGCAGCGCCGCCGGAATCGTGACGAGTTTCTGTATGACGGATCCCAGACGTTCGAGGTAGTAATCCCAGTCAATGACACTGCGAGGATCCATGTCCGCCGGATCGTCTCTCAACCATTTGCGCAGGAAAAATCGTTTGACGCTGTCCTCAGCCGAGAAGATGGCCACGGGGATCGCGCGGTCCGTGACGGGCGTATTTCTGGGTTTCGACGAAATAATGTACTTGCAATTGAGACCCTTATCTTTGATCATTTGGTCACCGAGAAACTCAGCCAAGCGTTTGGCGGTGGTGATGGACGTCGACTTCTGTCCGCCATATTCTTCCAGAGTTTTGGTCATACTCTTGTTCTCGCAAATGAGGTCAATCAGCTCCTCATCGGCCAGCGTCGATCCCTGCTGATGAAGGACGTCAAGCCATCGATTCGCCACACGGGCGACAGAAGCATATGTCTCGGTCAACGTCGTCCCTTCCAGGAAGAATTTGAAGATTTGCGTCTGGAAGATCTTGATGAGCTTCAGTTCACCGCGACGCTTCACTTCGAAGCCTTTGAGCTCCGCGAGGCTGCCATCGTGGTTGAAGACGGCATAGCGCTTCTTGAGGTTTTTGTCCTCTTCCTTTGATGCAGGCAGGATCATCGCTTTGTACGGGCCGTCGACTTCAAAAAAGATGGAGTTGTCGCTGTGAGTGTCATACTTGAACGTGGCCGGGTCGACCAGGGTCTGGTATTGATGGTTGGTGAATCGGGCATGCACCAGATGATTCAGCATCACGCAGGGATACGAAATCGCCATCTTTTTGCCATTCTTCAGGGTGAAGACGACATTTTCGGGAAAGGTGGCGGGAAGCATACACCAAATGCCGTCCGTATCCAGCTCGAGCGGTCGTCCAATGCGCTCCACGAGTTCGCGGGCCATCTGAATGATATGTGCGCCCGTCAGGCAGGTGACGCCGGCCATTTCCATGGAATACCACCGCGAGCCCTTTCGCATCACATAGCCGTAGAAAGAGTTCAAGATGACCTTGTGCGCCAGTTGCAGCGAGTCGTACAGGACGATCATCTTCTTTGCCTCCTCGACCTCGGGCGCCGACGCGCCGGAAGCCTTTAGCGCCTCCGTCTTGCCTTTCCACACCTTTTGCTTGCCTTTGAAGTCATATCGACGGTCGCGGAAGTCGCGGACCGTGTCCACATAGAACGGATTTTCTCTCTGGCAAATGATGGCCTCCCGCTCGATCGTCTTGGAGTCGTGGATCTTGTGGTAGATCTTTTTAGAGTAGTCTTGTAATCGTTTCCGGACCACCGACGCCTGCTCGTCCACGCTCAGCTCCTGGAAAGTCCGGGTGAGCGATTTCTTGCTCTTTCCGGGAAACGTCTCGTTGGAGACGGCTCTTTTGATCATGTTGTATTCGTCTCTCTTGGTCGGCAAGAACTCGCCTCTCCACGCCCAAGGCAGCCGCCGGTCACAGGTTTTGCCGGGTCGATTGAAGTCACAGGCGGCACAGTCCGACTCGGAGATCATCGAGTCAGGCTGTAAACGGTTCGTCGTCATGATGTTCGGATACATCGATGCCACGTCCAGATGGTATATCAGCGGCCGTTCGCTTCTGTTCGACGTCGCTTTCAGATCGTGCAATTTCTCACTAATTTGGGCTTTCACTTCTTCATAATTCGTCACATCATCCAGTGACTTCTTTTCCTCGACCGTGATGCAAAATTTCAACGCCGCGTCGAGATCGCGCAACAATTCGTCAATCGCACTCGTGTCAATCGCAAAGTTGACCGGTATGTCGGCCCGAAAGACGCCCGCTTCGATGCTCTCGACGTGGCCGCCGACGTAGGTTTCTGACTCCAGCAAATGGCCTTCCCAAAAGGCCTCTCTGGGCTCTTTGTGCTTGTTGGGTAACACGATGTTCTTCTGATATGCTTGAACCATCAACAGCATTTCGCACAGGGTGCCGGTTCCCTTCCGCAACGTGTCGTCCGGGTTCAGAGGGACGATGGTACACAGCGAGAAGATGAACGGGTGAACGTACTTCATGTACAAGTAGTACGTCGCGACGGCATCGGACACCGAGTATTCGGCCAGAATCTGAGGATGCTCGCTGGCATAAGGCGTCATCAGCTCCGGGTCGAGTTCGTCTGGATCGTAGCCGAGTTTGGCCACTGTCACGGCCTTCAAGCCACGACTTCCCTGAGGCAAATAACTGTCCCGGTTGACCCAGGAAAAGCAGTCCATGTGCACACAGTAATCACTCTGGTAAATATCCTCGCTGTTCTTGCGGAATCCGATTTCGACGTACATGTCGATTCCCAGAACGCTGGCGCGTGCTTCGACAAACGGCCAATCGAAAAAGTCTCCGTTGTAGGTCGCGATCACCGTCGGTCGCGCTTCTTTGATGTGGGCAAAGAAGCGTTCAATCACCGCGCGTTCGTTGGGTTCATTGAAGACCAGGAATGGCCCATCATATTCCGGCTTGGGGGTGTAATCAAAGTCGGCAATGTCCTCGGATACAATTTCTCGGTTCGTGATCAAAAATCCCTGGCCGTCGATCATGTAGGAAATCATCATGATCTGGTCAATGACCGCGTCGGGAAACTTGAGCGGCAGTTTGGTGGTCTCGATATCAAAAGCCAGGACGACCGGGTCCGCACGTTGCAATCGTTCTTCCAGGCACTGGAGTGATACCGAGCCATGCTTGGCCTCCACGGTATACCACTTTCCAATACGGATATCCTGGTCAATCGTCACTCTGACATGATATGGCACATCGTACTCGCGAATATCGACGATGAAATCGCTGGCTTCGAGAATGCCGTTTTGCCGCCTCTCGTTCAGTTGGTCTTCGTCGTCGGCACTGAACCCGGCATGGGCCGCCGCCACTTCGGCATAAGTGTCCATCGCATCGACCTTCTCTTTATTCTTTTCCGCGATCGGCAAGATGGCCCTTCGCACAGCCAGCAGGTTGGAAACATTGGCGAAGCACAGTTGCAGAAACGTCCTCCTGTATCCCAGCAGGTGGTTCGGCATCTGCAGGTCCTCCTTGTCCACTCTGTTGACTTGCTTCACCAGCCCTTCAAACATTCGTTTGCACCATTCCTCCACTTCCGCTTCTCGGCCGCGCTTGACCGCGATCAGAAAGTACGGATCGTACTCGACCGTGGCCTTGAAATTGTCGCCATCCTCTCCAATGAAATAAAAGTCCACTCCGGCTCGACCGCCAGGTATGGTCGGATCTTCGACGGACGTGCTGTGCATATTGTACAACCACCCCACTCGTTTCTTGCCTGAATCATATCGGCCAAAACCCATCGCCTCGTCGATGCTGTCCGCCAGTCGAGTCGCTTGCCTTCGCTCATCTTGAGAGGTCGCTTCCGTGGAGCGCAGGGCCGAAGCATCTATCGTTTTTTGTGTCTGCGCCCCGAATTTGGACTTGGCAGTTCTGACATTATTGCCATATCTGCTCGGTTTCCGGACCGGCATTGGTGTTTAGAGCAGGCGAAGGGAAACGCGTCAAGGGCATAGAAGTGAAGCGAATGCTTGACGACCGTCACCGGGACATGCGCTGCTTTCACAGAGGACGGTAAGGTGAGGTCATATTCCTCGTCAGTCGCTTTGACAATAGTTATATGTTTGCAAGAGGGTAGCACATTCTGTTTGCAAATGTACCAGACTGCACCCACCGCGGCGCGTTGAGTGTTCTTGGCGCGCGTCGATTTCGCGTTGCTTGTGTGGAGAAAGAGAGAGCATGGGTATGGACTCCAAATCTAGCCCGCATCGATCTTTTCAGGATCCTGGACCAGACACAGCGACGGTATGGCCGACGACACGCGGCAATCTCAGAATGTCTCGGCCGACGAACCGGCAGAACCAGAAGTACGACGACCGAGAAGACCAAAGCCCAAGCATGATTTCCCGAAAACTCAGGCCGGAAAGATGTGGGAAGCATTCGGCAATCCAGAAGAGCGGATCAATGAAATCCCTGGAGGCACATACAACTCTGCCGGCGGCAGACCGGCCGAAGTAACCTGGCGAGATGCTTTCAAGTTTTCTCAGCTCAGAAAAGACGGGCCACCGTGGTACCAAACACCCTGTGCGCGGGATTCATTACTGGTCGGCATTGGTGCCGGAGGAGCCGTGGGTGGAATCAGATTTGTGCTCAGAGGTCAGTGATTCACTGCCACGGCCCGGGTTGGCATTCACTCACAGATGCCTAGGGCTGTCATCGATGCTGGCGACCACAAATTATGCGGTTGGTGGATTTGCCCTGGCCGCATCGGGGACGTATTACTGGTGTGAGCGGCGGCGCCGTGAGGAAGCCAAAGGCATCGCCGCTGCCGTCGTCGGCATGAAGATGCTCAATGAGAAGAAAGCGCGGGAGCGAGCGGCGGAGGAGGCGGTCAGAGCGGCATCGGCCAAAGCCGAGGAGGAGGAGCGGCAGCGTAACCGACGCTGGTACAAATTCTGGTAAAATCATTGCAGGCTGCATGTGGTGGGCGTTTGGCGGGCAGATATCGTGGTCAGGAGCTTCCAGATAATACGTGGAATGTCTTTGGTTATCTGGCATGTCAAATGATGACACCCAGTTGAAATGATGGCCTGGCGGTGGCCGGATGAATTAGCCATCCTCGAAATGGACTCGAGCACTCTTTTTAGGAGTGTGAGCTAGATGTGATTCTTCCGGAGAATCGCCAATCCCAACTCTTCTGCGCTCACTCCTTCGTTGTCGTGCCTCACGAGCTTCTCGACTCCGGTAGTCGGCGAGCTGCTGCTTGCGACGTTGCGATCTGGACCAGGCAATGGCAGGCGAAGGCTTGAAACCAACGCCGTTGATGCCATACCCGTCGTCATTTGGATCATCTGGACTGTACCCCGTAATCTCGCTCTCGTGCCAGTACTGATCCGAGTTGGAACAACGGAGTGGGGGAGACTTTGCCCGACGTTTTGATGCTGGCGGCTCTTCAGAACTCTGCACAGTGACCACGTTATGTGGACGGGTTTTCGTCGCATCGTCCGGCTCCGTTACACAGTCCAACAATGGCGGCGACCTCTTTGCATTTGATAAAGAGGGGGATGGCACGTTCTGAACGGTCTGGCACGAACTCGCTGAACTGGGACAGTTGATGACGGGCACGCTTTCGCGGCAAGGCTGCTCAGCAACAAGGCCATTAATCTCCATGTCCTGAAGTTTGCCAGCTATGCGGGTGCGCGGACTGAGGTCTGCCCCGTTTCGAGGATCCCTCGATGGCCTCAAGTGTGGAGCGAGATCTGTGGTCCGGGGTGCTGGAGTCGGACTGTCTTCATGTTTTCTTTTTGGTGACGCAAATGCCATATTGAAATTAAACACCTCCTGGCCGGGTTCGGATGTTTAGTCCTCAATGTGTGCATGGAAGGCAGTCAGTCTGGCTCAGACCGAAGAACAAAAGGTTTTACCAAGAAGTCGGCTACGAAGCATTACCTCAACCCAGAGTCTGAGGTTCTAGAACCTCGGCCGTCCAGTCATCCCTCCCCTCTGCAAGTCGGATGCCTTGGTCTGACAGCTTCCTATGGCAGACGACAAATTCAAGTTCTAATCTTCGGAGAGCACCAGTAAATGCCTTCCTGGTCCATTACCTCGGCCATCGTCATCAATTCAATCTAGCAATACGATCTCATGCTAATGGTACTGTAACATGCAGAGTCAACTCGCCACATTGCCCATATGCTGTTCATCCAACCATTGAGAAAGCTTCCGCCAACGCCATGCACAAGCCATACGCCGTCGAGTTCCATCTTTTTGTCTCTCACTCCACCTTTGACTTTTTCTTCTTCTTTTTGGTCTGAAGCTCGCCATTGGCCTCGCTATGCTTACGCTTCTTACCCTCACCGTCTTCCTTGACATGGTCTGAGCCTTTTTCCTTTTTCTCCTTTTTCTCCTTTTTCTTTTCCTTCTTCTCCGATTTATCTTTCATGTGCTTGTCCAGCTTCTCAGTTGTTGGCTCGACAGTCTCATCGGCTAGCTTTGGCTCATCGATGTCCATCTCTGCCAGAACGCGATCCATGGCATCTTTCTATGCAAGGGTCAGTGCCGGAGCGGAACTGTGTGAACGACTCACCATCGCAATCTCATTCTTGGTCGGCTGCGCGCCCGACGAATAAAACTCCAAACGCTCTTCCACCTGCTTTTTCAAAGCTTGACCGAATATCGTCGATGGTGTTTCGGAGAAATTGTCTATTCTCGAGGCAATGGAGCATTTGTTGGCCAAAAACCTCGAGATCCGGCCCTTATTCTTCTGGCCGGCCCGACCGATAAACGACGAGTGATACAGCAACCCGTATTTCGGAGTATTTCCCTTGGTCTTCAATGCCCTGAAAAGAGCCTTCTCGGCTCCCAAAATCTGGACCGTAGATGCGGGATATTTCGAGAGGTTCGTGAGACTGCCGGCATGCGAGATCAATCGCGCACCCACCACTTCTCCAATCAGCGCGGCGAGGTTGGGCGCGACGACTCCCATTTTGGCAACCAGATAACTATGCAATGTCTTGCGGTAGGTGGTCAGACTGACCACTCGCTGCGCAAATGCGGTGACATTCTCCATGTCCGCGGCCGAGATTTCTTGACCCATACTCGTCTTTGCGGCATCAATGATGCTCCTGGCAATGTCTTCATCGTCGTCGACCAGGGCAGCGAGATCATGCAAGCTGTCCTCGGAGAGATCCTTCTTGTCTTTCACAAATAACGCCACCGTTGCATATTTCTGGTTGTCGGAGACGATCTTGACGAGCTCGGGAAAATGCCAGGAATACCACTCGCGCACCCTCATCGAAAAGGTATTGATGGCCTTGTCCAGCTGATCGATGATGGCAATCGCTTGGATGATGTGGTTGTCGTCCTTCTGCACCGAGAACTTGACTTTCGCCCGCGAATATGCATGGCCCAAGCCGAGCTGGGCCGTATTCGTATCGCCCTCTCGGAGCTGCTTCAGCAGCTTCTCAGAGTGCTGCCGAATGCCTCGAAGCATATCCTGCACGACCTCACTGGTGTCGCCCGTCTCGCATTCAATGTTAGGGAAGGCCGACTTGATGCTCCCGGCGAGAATTTTGTCCGATACACCCAGAGTGACCTTGTGTTTCTTGCCGGCTTTGGGCAGATTGAGCTCGAGAAAGGATCGCAGGAATTCAGAGGCAATGCCTTCGGAGATGTCGTTCAGCTCTTCCAGGGCTTGTTTTCCGTTCCTATGGCCGTCAGCGTCGATCAGTGTGACAGAGGACTCTCCATACTCAAATGGGAGAAAGCTGACGAGCTGCACCATCTTGCCAAACTTTGCAAGGTCTTGGACACTATCTTGAACTTCTTTAAGTCTGTTCCCCACGGTGTCGGCCTGATGGGCAACCTTGAAAATCGAGTAGCCCATGGGCCCCTCGTACAACAGATAGTCTGCCATATTGATCGACCTGAGATGATCTTGCTCGGTGTTTAACTCGCTGCTGAATGCGCCTGAAATGAAATAGAAGTGGAAGAAGCCTTGCACCCCCTCCCAGAGGTCGGATGGTCCAAGACTGCTTGTGCGACTCAGAGCAATTGAAAGCCTTGTAAACAAAAGATCATGTCACTGTGCGACTGCTCTTCAGTGGCAGCATTTGAGAACCCTCAGTGGAGCAAAGAAATTTTGGCGAGTTTGCGGAGCGGGAACTCTTGGCAATCCGCCACCACCACCACCACCAATTCAGTTCTCCACCAGTTCCTGTTACGATTTGGGTTCTCCCGGACCGACCTTAGAAGTTGATAATGGCCGACTTCCTAGGTCCCGAGCCGATGTTCCCTTTTTCTTACACTATTGCCTCATCAGTCTATCTATCGGCCGCAGCCGTCTCAAACCCCAGGCCAGGCCGCTGCTTGGTCGCGTGGGCGACGAATCACTGAACACGAAGCAGAGACGCGCCGAGCGCCTTGAAGCACACTCTAGACTTGTCTCACAAAGCTAGAATAAGGAGGGTGGCGGGACAGACGCACTAATCCAGACGCAGATAATTTGAGCTAATTGTCGAGATATTTGTGGTTTGCCCATCTCTCCCGTCGGCTCACAATAGTTGCACTTCCCGCAACGGGAAACTGCCATATCGTGTTCAATGAAGAAGCAGGACCAATTATATCAACAAGCGCTTCTTGAAACACAGCGGGAATCTAACCGTATTATGCCACCGTGATCCGAATGCGAATGACCAACTGCAGTGTGATATAGATGTCCAGACGAAACAATGGAGGCGCGTACACACTACGTGCGAGAATTGAGAAGCCCCTGAACGTTACACCAGTGCCTTAGACTTACCTCCCCAAATTCTGGAATAGCTCGGTCGACCGCTAATAAGATATATAGGGCACGATGCTAGCAACACCTTTCTCTTCTCTAATCTGTTCAGCACATTTCGATTTCTTAGCGACACAATATTGGCCTCGACCAGAATGGCAGAGGCAGGAGCAGCAATAGGCGCCGCCTCAGGACTGCTAACTCTAACAGATGCTGCCATCGAATCGGGTAAATGGCTATACCGTGTTGTCAAGAATTTTCAGAGGCAACCGGAGATTACAGGCGGACTCCAAGAAGAGGTAAATTCTCTCATTCCTGTATTAAGATCTTATCGACAGATCATAGAGGAGAATACTATCGACCTTCCAACCCTTAAATTTCCTCTACAAAGGTGCGGCCAGATATGCGAAGCCCTCGTGGCAATCATCACCAAATGCACAGCACATTCGGACGGATCGAGGCCTAGTTTTCGGGATTCGGCGAGGCTAACGCGCGAGGGTGAGGAAATCGCGAGATTGAGAGACATGTTGAGCGCGTACAAGGCGACAATTATCATGGCAGTAAACAGTGCCCAGTTGTATGTTTCATGATCCACGCTCTCTCTGACATCAGGCTAATAGTATAGGTGTGCGTCTGCGGCCACTGTCGATTCTGTAAAGCAATTCCAGGAAAGGATGGACAAGACAACCTCCCTCCTAGAATGCCTCCTCAAAAAGTTCGATGACAAACTACGGAATTCGCCATCCCAAGGAACAATGGTCTCAGCTGAGGAAGTCGCGGAGCGAGAACAAGAACAAGAGAACAGAGCTGGCATTGAACGGTGCCTTGCAATCTGTGCTCACCTCTCCCAGCAGGTGAATCACTCTCGGCGAGATATCCTTGAGAATGGGAGACAAACGCCGTCTTCTACTCCGGAAGACTTTCCTGCATTTCTTCAAGAAATCAGCGACGGGTTCGCCAAAAAGCAGTCTGACCTCCAAGCGAGACTCCAATTGCAAACCTTTGCGACCGAGGTTCGCCGAATGCAAGCGAGTCTTTGGGGTATATATGAACAGACAAGACGAGTGCAAATCAACGTCTTCGAGCAAGTCGCCGCGGCCGAACGCGCTCGTCAATGGATCATCTCCTCGCCCGAGACCGTCACCTCGGCCAGGGGTGTTTACGCAGGACGCGAGTCACAACAGTATCTGGGGAATGTACCGGCTGAAGCCGTCATCCAACAATCTCGGTATCCACCGTACCCAGTGGAACTGGATAATCACACAGAGAGGGAGGAAGATGAAGAGGATGGAACAACAGGACCCCAGCCCGTTTCACGTGCAACTCGACCTGATTTGCAGGGAGATTGTGCAGCTATCGATGCTTCGTCCGAAGGAAAGCAAAGGAAGACATGGAAAGGGGTGATGCGGTCCACATGGGGTCGGTCAAGACGGCGTCAGGCTTGAGACTGCTGATTGTCTCTCATGGTCCGAGGGTATGTTAATAAGATGGTGTCTCACGGGATCATGACACTAGAGGTTCACTTAGGCAAAGGAATTCTTAGTTGTTTGGCTGCGCAGGTAAGATAGAGATCTAATATTATCTTCCACAAGTGCGTAGCAGGCCAGACCCCGTCTTTGACAAGACACGTGTCACGTGAAGTCAGCACCCTGTTTCACGTCAGATCTATCATTGTTCCAGCAGGCTTGCCTTCAATTATTTGGTCTGTGGCGTGAAGTGGAAATTCATCGCAACCACATTTCTCGGGACCAAAATGTCGAGCCCACACCCAATCCCCTTCGTCTACCGGCTGGTCCTGACCTGGATCGAACCCCTACTAGCCTTCGGCGGCGCAATTCAGATAACCACCCATCCAGTAGCGTACCTCACCATCGCCAATCCAAACGTCCAGGGCCATTACCACCCTGCCTTACATCCTCTGTTCACCCAAATTATGGGTGGCTGGCTGATGATTGTTTTCAACGACCTCGTCACTTTACGGGTGTTCTCGCGCGATCTCAAAGTCTGGACGTTCATTATAGCGACACATTTGATTTCGGATATGGTATACACGTATGCACTGTACCAGGACCTCGGGTCGGCAAGGTTCTTCGACGTCCGTGTTTGGGACCGGAATGACTGGATCACGGTGGGAACCACAATTCCACCGTTGTTGGTAAAGATTGCTTTTCTGTTGAGAATTGGGGTTGGGCCTGATGCCAAGTATTATGGTGCCGCTGGAAAACCGCCCACTGAACGTCAGGACAAGAAGGTGAGCTGAGAACTCGGCCTCAGCTCCGTGCACTCAATTGAAGGTTTTCATCTGCAGAAGATGGACATGGATGGCACGAAGTCGCGGTTTGGTGGGTCGATATTTGGCGGCGCTAGCCATGAAGTAGGATGTCCATCAGTGCGAACGGGGTTGCCAGAGTCTTTGTTAGAATGGGCTCTTGAGATGTCTTTTCATTTGCCATGGCAACTCAGTGCTGATAATAGTAACAGAGAGGGTCAAACTCTGGATGCTGCTTGATACATTGTAACAGCGGAAGGAAGATGATTCGGCCGCTATTACTGGAGCTGTGACCCCTTTGAATGGCCGATCGTAGCCGAGTCCAGGACCACCATTCCCAACCTTCACACTTCTCGGGTTCCATGTTCTGCCATGGGCCGTCAGCAGTCGATCCTCCAAGACTGTGGTCGGCCGCGGGGGTGAAGGTACGGCACCTTTGGTTCCGGTCTTGGTTGCGGAAGCATACATCCCATAAAGACCGTCATGTAATGAAGGTCATCCTCATCCACCAAGTCATTGGTGACTGTCAGAACCCGCAACTTGTCTCGGTCGATGACCAACCCTGTCTCTTCGCACACTTCACGAGCAGCACAGTCATCGAATGATTCTCCGTGTTCAAGATGTCCACCCGGAAGAGCCCAGGTACCTAAAGAATGCTTGAGTGTTACATGTCATTGTGTACAAGCTCGGCCTGTTAGGCTCACTTACCAGCATCCCAGCATCCTCTTCGTCTTCCCATTACGAAGTCTCCACTCACTGGGTCGAATAGGAAAACGGCAATGCCGACGCGAAACGTGGAATACATGGCCAACGAATCCAGGCCAGTACTCTCTCTGGGTGTGTGACAGTATATGATCGCGATGGATGAGTTACGGAATAAAGAGAAGCGAAAATTCTAGGCAAGTGGCCTTCCAGAGACCATAAATGGATGCGCATCTCCAAGATGAAATCCCAGAGACAGAAGTCATAATAGAGCTTAAAGTACACGGTGTAATCCATTTTATCCAAAGCAGCGGCAGGCTGGCAGACATGCCTCATCAGCAAGACTGGGACTCTGGTTATTCTCGCTCATTGCGACTACGCACTGAATATTAATCAAGCTGATTTGCTGTCCAGAGGTGCTTCAGGCACGCAGCTTGGCACTGATCTTGGCGGGAAAAGACAACTTCAACTCTCTCGCCTTTTAGCCTGTGGGACCGCGTCTCTTCTCAAAAGCCAAAGGGTCCAAAAATGGCCGGCGGCGCGACGATTTCGATTCGGTGGTCATCCCTTCCAATGAGCCCGTTTGACTCCCCCCTACCTTGCTCACCCGGATCCACAGCCCTCCATGTACAAAAAGACCTTTTCCTCAAGAATACTGGGTTCCAAACACCGCCGGGCGTTTTCTGCCAGCTAGCCCTACCCTCTAGTTCTCCAAAGGAGGCCTCCCACATCTACGCCACCCCCCCTCCCCCTCGTGTACGCCCTCCTCAGGATGAACAGCCGCAGTGCCGACGAATTGTGGGCTGAGGCCGAAGCCAGAGGCTACAGCTACGGACATAGAGAGCAGGATCAGGTCCGTGACCAAGGGAAGTACGTCGAGTAGACGAGGAAGAGTCACTCAACCGCTACCTGCAGTAGGACATCCCTCTCATTTCCATCCCCCTTTCCCTCCAACTTTCCCGTCTTCTATCGCTGGCCTGCTGCCATAGATGGCATCTCGGTAGGTTTCGACAAGACGCTGCCAAGCGTGGCATCTCTCCTCCCCGCGAAGAAGAGGCCCGACAGTCTTACCTGGGATCGGGCGTTGAGGCTCCTGACGTTGGCACCATCAAGAGTTTGTACGATTCTACATCGCCACGAGCCAACCGAGGATCGTGGAGGCACCAACGATGGATTCCATGAGTGGCATGTTAGAATTTTCCTCGCAGGCTTCACCAACATCACCGGGACCGAGACGAATGAAAAGGACAGAAGCGAAGTGTACAATGTAAGTCTACACGCCGAGCCCATGCGATGGAGAAGCGACGGAGGGCCGACAATTTGAAGTGGGTGCCGAAGACCCTGACTGCCAAAACACAACATATACACACCCTCACAATGTGTCAAGGAATGAATCCCGTGACCCAGCACAGGTGCTGCCTAGCTGCTGCCTGGTCACCCTTTGTGTACTGGAGGGCCCTCGTCCTCCATAGATTGAATCTTCACACGAGTTTCCCTCATTTTTTCTTGACACAATGGCAGAGTGGTACTTTGCGTGCTTCACTCACCTCTCAGGGACCGAGACGAAGATGTGAGTCCGCGCACTGCGAAAGGCGATCAAGGTGGCTTCATAGCTTGCAAGTCGCCAATGAGCATATTTCCAGCACGTCACATCAATTTATCTTCATTGCACGAATAGCTAATCTTCTTCTTGCTCAGTTGGAATTTGTGCTATCGAGTGTCTTTCCGGTAGTCACATGGAGGCCACATTCATTTCTTCCCAGAGTGCCGAATTTTCCTCGCAGTACCGTTTCATTACCGTCGATTGAAAGGTGATCTCTCCAGAATTCAAGTGGTATGCGAATACGTTTGATTCCAAGAACTTGTCCCCAACGGTGGCGCCTACTAGATGATAGTAGGCCCTCCGTGAGATGGATCCCTTCTCCAAGAGTTCACGTACAATCTTAGCTCCCTCCTTGTGGTAAGAACGTTCAGGAAGAATCTCAGTGGACGAGAGTTGCTCCTGGGCGTTGTCGAACATTACGTTGCGCGCAGCTAGAAAGACGGTGAGGAACTAGTACTGTTTTCTGCATGGAATTCTCTCATACCTTCAAATGTGTGGTATTTGTCGATGTCGTCTGCCATAAACTCGAGGTGTATCATGCGGCCACCAACAAGCCCATAGATTTGCTCAGCCTGCTTCTCGTCGATGTTCCGGAGCTTGAGGTACTGCAGAGCTTCCTCTCTGGTCACATCACCAATTTCGAAGACCCTCCCGCTTCTTGACCACGAGCTTCTCCCTGTAGCACTAAATTAGCACATCACAATCAAAACTGAAAACATGATGGAATTACCTCGCATATGACGTAGCACGCGGCCTTCACTTGTAACAAACACAACGGAGGCACACCTGGCGTCGGTAGCATCCTTCGCGAAGTCCTGGAATAGGTCCAGAGTCCTTGTATTTTGTTTGGAGAGTCTGTTCGAATTGTCAATTATCAAGACCGGCACTTTCTTATACTCCCGCTTGAACTTCTTGCAGGCATGCTTGAAATTTTTCAAAATGTCATTTAAAGACATCTCTTCAAATACATTAGCCTCAGGGTAATATTCGGGGAGGAGGAGATCTGCCGTATTACGCTCACCGGCATCGATGGAATCATCTGGGCTCCATCCCAAAGCTTCTTGCATCGCCAGGACAACCTGGGCTTCCAGCTCACACACCGTAGGCATATCGACATATATGACACCTTTCGGCTCATTTACGCCATTCACCGCAAGCTCGATCACACTCGTCTTTCCAGTTCCGTGTTCTCCGATGATGAGGGTGTAAGGAGCCCTTCCGCCTTCATTCGATGGTGTGGTGGGCTTCCTTATTTCCTCGACAAGGCGCTCCCGTGGGATACGGTATTCGATCTTCTTCTCAAATTTTGGTCCCTTTTTGAGCTTATCATAGATTGCAGATTCTAGCGCAAGTTCGTGTACAGGTTTCCGAAATGGTCGGTACCAATCTCTCCAGATTGCCAGGGCGGCATACGTGGTGAGACCCTTTTAGTAATCAGTATGTCTGAAATAACACATCAAAGGGAGCCTGCACATACGACACCAACTGCGACCAAGATCCCAGACACGACCTTGCCTTGAGCTTTGATCCAGGGCATACGAGATGTCTCACCCTTCTCCTCAGATCCAGAAGATCGTGAACTCTCAGCGGACTCGGACGATTTTGGAGAGGGAGGAGTAGCGGCAGCCTCTGAGTATGATCTTGAGCTGAGAATCAGCGGCAGGGTGGGTCGGCGGCCGGGGATGGGGGATTTGAGTTTGTTGACAGTCCCAAACGACACAGCACGCTGGTGAGACGGTCGAAGGAAAAGACGAGCTTCAAAGGCTGCACTGACTGTGAACTTGGATGCCATGATGCGTCGAGTTGATGTTAAACTTTGGTGGGTGTCTGTCAGTAAGGGACAATTTGAGAAGATGGAGAGATCGAGGAGCAAGGTGTGTATATACATGTCCTGTTACACACATTCTTGGCAATGTGTTCATTCACAACTGAGATTCATCTGGTGAATGTGCATAGCAATGTGGTTGAGAGCTCTTTGTGTTCTAGAACCGACAAATGTCTCTAGTCAGTCCAGAAGACTTTTTCTGTCCTGCAAGGGATGGGTCAGTAACGTACAATCGCAGTCATACACAGTCTGTATAAATTCTTTGAAGTGTATGGGCGATAGATTCACAACAGTTGGCCATGGGAGGGGCAGCATAAAATCACAACGGCTTAATGAGGGTCAAAGGGGCGTCCCAGTTTGTCAGTTGGTCGCGTCAAGTTGCAATCTATACTGCTCCATTCTCCATTCTCTCTGCTACATGGCGCTTCTGCCCTTGAAACCGAGTCTACCGTCTCAACTGTATGCGGGACACTTGTTGAGGTATTTCTGGCATTGGATTCCAGGCAGTGCCGTTGATAGAAGGCGCGTCACCGTTCTTGGGAGTCTGGTCCCCTTGGACGATCAATCAGATCAGCAACACAAAGACTGTGCGTGGGTAGGAAGGTGGCCTCGTCCATGGAAAGATGGAGGGTCTCTCGCTGTTGCGTTGCGCTGAAGCTGAAAGCCAGGCCGCGAGGTACGCCGGACGGCCAGAGTAATAGTTAGCAGTGAGGGTCACCAATGCTGATCGTGGGATGACGGTGAGCATCAGAGGGCGGTCGCTTGGATCAGGGGGATCGAGGTCGTCTTCTTGACACAATCTGCGCCGGACCACCCACAGAAGGTGGCCTTGTCTGAAGGGTCAGAAAGGAAGGGGTGAAAGCGGCGAGGTAGGAGGTGCATTATATTCCCCTCTCAGATCCAGTTGTTCTAGAGCTATGCCTCTTGTGTAGCAAAGGATTCTAACCATAAAATGTCGACGCTATGACCCTCTCGGATCTATATTTCTCCGGCTCCGTCCAGATCAAGTGGGCGCGTCGGTATCTTGGCATTGCACTTTTGGCGCCATGTGTGGCTGCGACAGTTTTATACTGAATGAATCTGGTATGCCCTGAACCAAGCCCGTAATATTGAGGCCATTTGTCTGGTGGAACGTCTCTGTCGCTCGCTCTGATCTGCGACACGCGTGTACTCGGTGAGAATATCCAGGAAGCATCACGGTCCGAAGCGGTCACCGGTCCGCTATGTCTGGTTTGTGGCAAGCCGCCTATTCGTGACGTCTGCTAACAGCACCCAGCAACGCAGCTTTTGAATCCCAAGGCTGAGAGCAGAGTACGTTGAACGTTCCTCATATTTGTTCAGGTTGCTGACTGTTTCCAGCGAAGAGGAGAAGCGCTCCGAATCAACATCAACGCTGGCGAAGGACTGCAAGATGTCCTCAAGTCGAATCTGGGCCCCTCGGGGACGATCAAGATGTTGGTGGACGGTGCCGGCTCCATAAAACTGACCAAGGATGGCGCAGTTCTGCTCAAGGAGATGCAAATACAAAACCCCACTGCGGTCATGATTGCCCGAGCTGCCACGGCACAGGATGACATTTGCGGCGACGGGACGACATCGGTCGTCCTTCTGGTGGGCGAGCTGCTGAAACAGGCCGACCGATACATTCAGGAAGGGCTGCATCCTCGGATCATCACCGACGGCTACGAGATCGCCAAGAACGAGACTCTGAAATTCCTCGATACCTTTAAGATCACCCGAGAGATTGATCGGGAACTCTTGCTGTCGGTCGCGCGGACGTCATTGTCGACGAAGCTGAATGCGGCGCTGGCAGAACAACTCACGCCCTCTATCGTGGATGCCGTCTTGGCCATCTATCGACCGCCGGCCAAACCCGATCTCCATATGGTTGAGATTATGAAGATGCAGCATCGGACCGCCTCCGACACCCAACTCATCCGCGGGTTGGCCCTGGACCATGGTGCCCGTCATCCGGACATGCCGAAGCGGGTGGAAAATGCTTACATCCTGACCCTCAACGTGTCGCTCGAGTACGAAAAGTCGGAGATCAATTCCGGCTTTTATTACAGCAGTGCGGAGCAACGGGATAAATTGGTGGCATCGGAGAGGCGGTTCGTCGACGAAAAGCTGAAGAAGATCGTCGCGCTGAAAAATGAGGTGTGCGGGTCCGATCCGAAGAAGAATTTTGTCGTCATCAACCAAAAAGGCATTGATCCGCTGTCCCTCGATGTGCTGGCGAAGAATAACATCCTCGCCCTGCGTCGCGCCAAGCGACGGAATATGGAGCGCTTGCAGTTGGTCTGTGGAGGCCAGGCACAGAACAGCGTCGACGACCTCGACCCTTCTGTGCTCGGCTGGGCCGGCCTGGTGTATGAGCATACCTTGGGCGAGGAGAAGTACACCTTTGTCGAAGACGTCAAAGACCCCAAGTCGGTGACCCTCCTCATCAAGGGACCCAACCAGCACACCATCACTCAGATCAGCGACGCCGTGCGAGACGGCCTCCGGAGCGTCTACAACACCATCGTCGATCAGTGTGTCGTGCCGGGGGCCGGCTCTTTCCAGATCGCCGCGGCCGCCCACCTATCGTCGGAAGCGGTTCGCAAGTCGGTGAAAGGGAAGGCGAAATGGGGCGTGGCCGCCTTCGCGGATGCCCTCCTCATCATCCCCAAGACTCTCGCCGCCAACAGCGGACACGATATTCAAGACGCGCTGGCCGCCCTGCAGGACGAGCACGCCGAAGGCAACATCGTCGGCTTGGATTTGGTGACGGGCCAGCCCATGGACCCGGTGCAAGAAGGCGTCTTTGACAGTTTCCGGGTGCTGAGGAACAGCATCGCCAGCAGCCAGGGCATCGCCAGTAATCTGTTGTTGTGCGACGAGCTGTTGAAGGCCCGGCAGATGGGACGACAAGGCGCTCCGGGCGGCGGAGCGGAGGAGTGAGTAAATCAATCAGAATGGATGAGTGATGAACTTTTTCCCCAAAAAGCAAAAGCATTGCATGGTCTGGCGGGAGGGACGGCGGCGCCCGCGGCAGTCCAGTCTGATACCCCACCGGGACTGGCTTTATAGAAGATTGCCTTTCGGCTGATGACAATCTATTGTGGTTCCGTCAAGCACACCAAGTCTTGTAGACTCTCTGCCCCACGGTCATCATCATCCCGTTTCATCCCGCGCCAGTCTTCTCAATAGGTCACAAAGTCACAAAGATATAGCGTCAAGAATTCCCTCCTACCTGTGCTGGGTCCAGAGCCCGGACACGGTGTCCGCGATCTTCTTTTGCTGTCTCCGTATCTGTTCCTCCGTCTGACCCCTGGCATTCCCCCGGCTGTCAATCTCCATCACATCTCCGTCAGCCCCCCCGGCTCCATCGAGGCCGAGACCGCCCTGCGCGTTCTCGTCCATCTGCTGGCCCTGATCATTCATCACCTTATTGCCGTTGACCATCTCGGGCTGTGGTGTCGGATCGACGCTCATCGCACCCTCCATGTGGGCGGACATCAGGCCCCCGCCTTCTCGCAGTTTGTTGATGGCACGCACGGTGTCGATGGCCTTGTGCAGCGTTCGCCTCGCATTGAAGTTCTTCTTGACCGTGGGCAGCAAGTCCTGGCCTTCTCCCGTGGCACTTTCCGGTGACGTGGGGTCGGTAGGCTTGATCCAGGGATGTTGAAGCGCCTGATGCGCCGTCATCCTCTTATTGGGATCTATCGTCAGACAGCGCCGGATGAAGTCGCGCGCCGTTTCCGACACGTTACGCCAGTACTCGACGGGGGTGAAAGAGTAGTCGGCGGCCAGAATCGCTTGCATTTCTTCCAGGTTCGAGTCACGGTCAAAAGGGGTGTAGCCACACAAAAGGAAATATGTAATCACCCCAATCGCCCAAATATCTCTGCAGGGTCCCCGTCAGCGCGAGAGAAGTCCGGAGTGATGACAAACGTACACGGGCTTTCCATGACCTGTCTTCTTGAAGATCTCGGGGGCCATGTATCCCGGGGTTCCACAGGTCGTCGTCAGCACATGAAACTGCTCTTCATCCATGATCCTCGATAATCCAAAGTCGGCGATGAGAAGATCTGCATTATCTTCTGGCGTCCGGAACAGCAAGTTTTCTGGTTTCAGGTCTCGATGGACGATTCCATGATCATGGAGATATGCCACGGCCGAGAGTGTCGCGCGAATCAAATCGGCCGCGTCTGATTCATAATATGATCCTTTCCGGCAGATACGATCGAAGAGCTCTCCGCCCAATGCGAGGTCGGTAACAAGGTATACTGCGCCGGTCAGATAACCGTACCCTCCACGTTCGGGATGCTTTTCGTACAGTTGTTCATGGTCTCGAAATAGTCGACCAGAGTGAGGATATTGCGGTGTCCGACTGACACCCGTTTGAGGACGGCAATTTCATTGCGCACCTGGTCCGCGGTCAACATGAACCGCACGCGCGCCCCAGGATATCAAACACGCACCATGTGCTCCCGACCCGCCATCAAGCGCTTGTTGATCACTGCAGGGTCAGCTCCTCCTGAGGCAAAACAGGGTGTAGGGCGATACCCTTGGCAGCATAGTATCTTCCTGTGTCGATGTGTACACACTCCTTCACCACCGAGTAAGATCCAGCGCCCAGAGTTTTGCCTTGGATGGTCAGCCGCGGTGTCGCAGGGAGATCTGATCAGAGCTGGACCGCACCTGTTTTGTACCTGCAGGGTTGGATTTGGGGCCTCTGTGGTCCGGACGGCGTCGCCATGTCGGCGCTCTATCACGAGAGTCGTCGGGCTTTCTCTCCACGGCCGCCGGATATATCAACGATCGAAGGTGGTCGTGGCCAGGACGGAGCCTGGCAGGGAGGGAGCAGGGCCGGGAGCGGGATGACGGTCCTGACGCTTCGCGATCCCGCGTGGCCACAAGTCTGGGAACGGAATTGGTGACCTATTTAGAGACAGGAATCAACCCAGTTTTGTTGCGTGGTCTTCTTCAGCTGATGTAGAGCGATCGACATGAGCTGAACAGAGACCCTACAGCGCCCACAATCTCCCCGCAATCAGCGCGGGCACGTGTTCGGCTGTGTCAAACTTAAGAGTGCGCTTCTCCCCCCATCCGTTCCTCTCACATGGCAGGAGATTTGGACGCTCGCCAACAGCACTGGGAGCACGCAGGTCTTGGGACGAAACAGTGTAAAGAGAGTCATTTGACTGTCTGACAATCATTCCGCTAATGAACGGCCCGTTTCTGAAACAATTTGATGCCCCTCCATTTGATGCCTCGAACGCCATGCTACATGCTGTGACCCTATCCTACAGGGAGTCCGTTCCCATACCTAACAACCAATTGACGAGCAGACATTGGGTCGAGGAGCTGAGATGGGAACTAGGTTCGACACCCCTTCATCGTCGGCAGTCTCCTCCCAGAGGGCATCAAGATCGGGCAAGACGTGACAGCACCTGAAGTTGTTGATGATATCCAAATTGGAGTTCACAGAGTCCGAGTCTCCAGGGTTGGCGAGGATATTGCCCAAGGGGACCAGCACGTTGTTCCCGAAGTTGGCGAACAAGTCATTCGCCGCGTTCTGAGCCTCCGGCACAGACCCCACGAGTTGTTCGCAAGCCAAAACCTGGAGTTGGTTCGGCTCATCCTGCGCGTGATTGAGCACGTTCTCGATCTGCGAGAGAATCCCGGTGGCATCGAGACCTGGAGCAGCGTCCAAGAATGCATTGACGGTTTGGACGTCGCTGTCCCATTGGTTGATGGCGTTGATGACACCCTGCGGGCCGGGGTCAGCGCCACAGCCGTTCGGGCTGTCTCGCTTGGCCCATCTCATGGTGGACGGGGCCGCGACGGAGGAGCCGACGAGGGCGAGAACTGAGGCTGCAAAGAAGGACTTCATTTTGCTATTATTGTTTTGCTGTTGGTGGTCTTGGTATTATTATATCAGAAGTCGTTTGGTGCTAAAGAGTGTGGCACAAAAAGTAGAAAGATTGACGAAAGGAAAATAAGGAAACTGTGTACTGTTTCGTGATGCGGTGTTGTGTGTTGATGTCGAGACAATCACAATAGGAAGAGAACGTAACCGATATATACCTCGAATACACACACCGGAGACTCTCCGAGCACGATGTGGCCATCTTATTTCCATCGTGGCTGTCGCAGGACCGATCCTGCAATGCCGCCATTGCTGATATGAGTAACGAAAAAGATATTGCTCGCCTTAAGCTTATGCGAACAAGCGGAGACGAAGAGGAGCCAAGCAGGCTTGTCCTAGTGATCGCCTTGCTCATTGGGGGCCAGCATTGGACAAAATTCCCCGGATCATGCGCTACGGTGATCGAATCTATATTTATGGTGCTGACAGAGGAGATTTGGTTGCACAGCCTAGGCGGGGCCATCCAGGCGCCCATTGGCCGAGTCGTCCATTGATCTGCAACGGATTCACCCATAATTACCTACACCAGAGCATGACACCCTGGAGGCCTGAAGCAAGGCCTGCATCCTCTGCTAGTGGTGAAATGTCCGCTATCTAATGTCAGATGGAAAAATCATGGCAGCTGCGAGGAATCCTTGACGACGGGCAATTGATCCTGACGGGATCCAGAGGCGATGTTCCACGTCCTCCCAGCATCAGCCAGCTCTCTATCCGGTCACAATCGACGTGTCGACCTGCATTTCCAATCGTCAATAAATCCATCTGGCACCACATTACCACATACATGGTGCTTGCTTCCTCCCGCCGCCTCCAAGCCGCTTACTCTGCAAGTCAGCAGCAGGTCCACCACAACTCCGTCCCAGATGCCCACAACGTTTCTCCGGTGGACAATTGGGCCGTATACGAAGGATTTGGTTGGCCAGATTGTTCTTCGCCTAGGATACGTCTCCACGAAAACACTTCTTACTACATCGTCGCCGCCTCCTCTAGCCCCCCTATTTACCTAGCATCGAGGCTAGATTGTTCATCGCCGTGATCGTGTCCGGATGCTCGCCGCCCAGGACATGTAGACAATACTTCCTGTATCATCGTCACCGCCTCTTCTAGCTTTCCCTGATGGCTTAGCATTATGGCCCATCTCGTAACGTATTTCAAATTGGTATCTTATGCAAATCTGGAATTCAATCCAAGCCCTTCAAACACCTAGGCCTCCACAACTCAGTCTCCAAATCTCCCCAAGAGTTGCCCCGGAGTGGCCCTCCCCTGCCTGGCCCTCTTCCTCTTCCAGGCGGCTGCTGTGGCGGTGGCCGTTTGCCATCCTTCCCATCACCTGGCGGCGGCCTTCCACCTTCACCAGGCGGCCTACCGCCGAACCCACCTCTCGGCTCAAGGAACAGTAGCGGCCAGATGGGGATAAAGCAGAACTCGTCGACGGCGCAGACACGGTCGCATTGCATTTCGTCCGGGAACCAGCCGAGCCAGGCGCGGAGGAGGGAGACGGCCGGACTGTGGTGCGTGAGGAGGGTGTGCAGGGTCGAGTGTGGGACGGTAGGAATGGAGGTGTTGTTGTGCTGGTAGTAAGTTTGCCAGGTTTGTTCGAGGGAGAAAGCGAGTGAGAGGGTGGTGTTGCAGATGGCTGAGAGGACGGTTTCGAGACTGGTGAGGAGAGAGTGTTCGGTTGGGAGGAGGGTGGGGCGGAGCTGGTGGAGCGCGGATGTTTGGCTTGTTGTGCAGCGGGCGTGCATGGCGGGGAGGGAGGAGGCAGTCAGTGGGTAGGTGAGGTAGGGCATGAGCATGGCGTGGGATTTAGAGCGGAGGGAGCCGATGTAGTCTCTTACGAGGGTGGTGTTGGTTGTGTCGGACGGTGGGTGTGTGAGGAGGTGGAGGATTTGGGTCAGGGGTTGGGAGAAGCGGGAGGTTACGTCGATTGTTTTTTGGGTCCAGTCGATGCCTGTGCAGTGAGAGGAGGAGTGGTTGAGAGTGTGGAGGGTGTGCCGGACGGCGTTGCTCATGATGCTGCCTTCGTAGTTTGTGATCTGGGAGAGGTTGTGTGAGCGGCGGCGGGTGGAGAGTTCTTTCAAAGCGAGGGTGAGATTGCCGTGGTGGCCTGGGCCTTTCCAGCTTCCGTCTGCTGTGAGGTTCAGCCGGGATTTTTCTTCTTTGGCAAAGGCGGAAGAGAAGTCTTTGAGGATTGAATCATAGTAGCTGAGAAATCCGCAGGGGTTTGGCTTCACTCGGCCTTCAGCGCGGCCGATGGATGAGCCTGAACTGCCGATGTGCCAGGTTGCGCTGCGGTACCATTCGAAGCTCTGGGACTGGAGGAAGGGTTCCAGCTCGGCTTTGCTTCGCCAATTAGGCGGAGGAGGCATGTCTGGTTTTCCCGTTGGGATTTCGGAGGTTGAACTGCTGGTGGAGGTTGATGGAGGATTTGTTCGCATGGCCAGCATTTCTGTGACCATGGCATTGGCGAGTGGTTCTTCCATCCATGCCATTTCACCCACAAATTCACCATCTCTGAATCCATCTGGTAGTAATGGCACAGAAACATTGACATGGCTGATCAGTTGCATGCTGGGACTGGTGAAATTGCACCAAATCATCTCGAAACCGGCATTCATCCTCACAATTCCCTCAATTCCCCAGCCTAAACCGCCGAGGTCATTCCGCTGTACCCAATCGCACAACGCAGTGGCACGAGAATACTCATCGAAAATACCACGCCATGGTTCATTGTTTCCAACCGAGCAGGTAGCATTTCCACACAGAAACACCATCTGTGAATCGAGCGGCCCAGTACCCATCAGCGCAGCGGACATGCCATCGAAATAAAGACAATGTACTGGCTTCACGTTTTGATAGGTCAGCATATGCGAATTTCGATTCGACCCCATGATACCATAGGACATTTCCGCATCAAAGGCAAACCATTCTGGGCTTGAGGGGAGCTTCTCATCTCGCCTTCCGTGGTAGAGAGTTGTAAAGGCAGGAATTTCGCACGGGACAATTGAGTGGCCATTGGGGATGTATGTGTTTGGCCACTGCTCTAACAGGTATCGAAGAGAGGAGAAGATGTGAGGAGCAGTGGATGTGAAGTCGAAGTTTGACTGCTCATGGATCGTCGATGTCAGAGGGATCTGTTGGGCAGCTATTTCTGGCTGTAGGAGTGAGATGGCGAAGCCTAAGGTGAGGCAACTCCACAGACTGGTTCGCAATCGTGACAGGATCATGACCACCCTTGGGAAAATGCGGCGTCCTTGCATATGCAGCCCATTGACCGAGGATTGGCTTATCCACGCCTGATGGTGGTTCGATAGTACATCATATTGAACCTACATTGTATCTTCATTTCTCGCTTATCAGTTTTGATATGTGACCTAGTATGGAGTGGTCACGTGATACAGCTCTGGATGACTAAGAAATAATGCCAAGACAGAGCCAAGACAGAGTGGAAGGATGAGATGGATGTACGAAAGATCGAGGGCTGCGACTGAGCAGCAGATATATATGCACCTGATGTGACATGAGTGCCTGGCAAGGTCATTCACAGAAATGAATCATCGCGGAGCTCAGGTGGTGGAGAGAGCCGTCCGGCGCTGTGATTGGCCGCAGCATTCACAATCTTGGAGACGGCAAATCTCGCAGCCAATTAGAGCCCTTGATTCATCAGTTGAGTATCTGGCAGAACTCCTCCAGGCTGAGGGGTTTTGCTGGGCCAGGCAGCTGTATCCAAGTTTGACTGATGCTCACATCAGGTGACAAAATCTGCGGTCGATTAGGAGTAGAAGGAACTCGGTCCGGGGAAAGAGCAGCAGGCGTTCATCTTTTAGCAGTTGGATCGCGATGGCAATGGCGACGTTTCACGGGAGGAGATGATCATGCCGTCGCCGGCATCGCTCGTGCTCGAAAGGATATGTGGAAGAGCGCGTGCGACATCAAAATCGCGATCAAGGTGTGTCCGTCGTGAAAGCCCTGAGGGGCGGTGCTAATTTGGAGCAGGTCCTCGACCATGTGGTCTCGTTGATTGTCCTCGTGATTGTGGCGTGCATTTACTCGGCATTCTTCAGGACATATCTGACCAACACCGGGACCAAAATCCTCGGCATCCTCTCCGCGGGAGCCTTCTCGTTTGGCCAGACGGTGGGAGAGTTCAATGCCCTGCATCCTGGTCTTGATGATGCACCCGTTCGATGTGGTCGATCGGGTCAACATCAACGATATCCAATACGAAGTCGTTCGAATCTCGTTCTTGTTCACCGTCTTCCGACGAGTCGACACGGAGACGATCGTGCAAGTGGCCAACAGCGTGGTGGGGAACATGTGGATCGACAACGTCTCATGCTCGAAGGCGATGAAGGAGAGATTGATTTTGCTGTCAGCGCGGCCACATCCTTCAACGACATCGAGACGCTGAGAGTCGAGCTTGAGGCTTTCGTGGCTGCTCCCGAGAACAACCGCGATTATCAGCCCGACGTGGATATGCAATTGCCCTCTGTGGGAGACCTGAAACAACTGGTTGAGATCAACACAGGGTAAAACCCCTCCTCTTGCCGTTTGGCACGCTTGGCTGATGATCGCAGTCAAACTGGTCCAATGAACAACTTGGTGCCTACCGACGCTCGAAATTCATGTGCGCACTTCTTTCAGCCATGCGCAAGGTGCCCATCGATGGGCCCGCTGGCGCGGCCCCGTTCAAGGTTCGGCCAATAGTCCCAACTATTCCGTCGTCATCACGGACGGCGAGGCGAAAGCTCACGAGCCCAGTTTGACCATGAGAAAGAGTCAAAGCGATTCCCCGACGGGGAGAACGAGCTTGGACATCCTCCCTAGCCACAGATTAGTAGTCCTGGGACTGGACGAGGCCAGCAGGATGAGGAGGCCATCCGCCGCCATGTATGGAGGTCAATACGGGAAGCCTTATAATAGATGCGATATTGGGAGTTGAAGCAGTCGATCTTTTTGGAGGGAGTTTTGCAGGGCTAGCAGGGATCAAGGGGGTTCTGAGCTATCTGCTGGGCAACAGGTGCCGATATGCCAGCTAGGCCGCGCATCACGTGACAGATACTGCGGAGGGCTGAGTTATGGCTTGGCGGAGTTGCAGCCAATATACTGTACATCCTGAACAATGGCGACAGCGAACTTGATCAATCAGGTAACGGTCTGCCGCCTATTGGTAATGTCTCCAACGGAGCCCACAAGGCAATGGTATCTCTCCATTGTCTGGACGATCTAGGTGATGGCCAGGGTGGACGTCTGCATCCGCCTGCGGCAGGCCATTCTTCTCAACGACCTCGCCCTCGTCCAACGTCTGCTTCGAAACAACCCTGCTCATCTCCACAATCCCGATTTTTCTGACAAGAGCAACACTTCCCTGCACTTGTCTGCACAGTACGGCCTGGAAGAGATTGCCGTAGGTGCGCTGCTCTTCGACCGACCTCGACGGCGTGCTGAGGTTCCGAGCAGGAATACTTGATATCCCAGGGCCATGACCGAACGGTGGAGGTGACCGATTATATCTACAGCTATGCGGGAAACAATCTCGGCATTTCGGTCAACACCGACGGACAGTCACCCCTACATCTCGCCGCCGCCTATTGTCGAGTAGCGGTGGTGGCGCTTCTTTGCACCCACTTCCCGCAGACGGTCAATCGAAGGGACGTGGATGGACGGACGCCTCTGCACCTTGCTGCATCCTCTCACTTGATGCCCACATTGAACAATATCATGAGTCGCTCGCCAAAGTCGGCCGTCCGGTCTTCAGATGATGTTGCGACCCTCGAAACGCTCATCGCGCATGGCGCCGACGTCAACGCTCGAGACAATAATGGCAATACCTGTTTACATAATGCCAGTGCCTGGGGCAACCTGAAGGCCGTCCGAGCCTTGGTCCAGGCGGGCGCCGATCCATTGTGCAAGAACCAGGCGGGGTGGACCCCCGAGTATTATAGCCTCACCGTCCAGGCCGAGGTATATTACCGGAACCTGGTGGCAGAATGGGAGAAGAGGAAAGCAGAGGAAGAGATACGATCACGCGAGAGGCAAGCGAAGGGTGGGGGTACCGTACGGCTCGTGTCGAGGGTCGACGACGCCGATGAAGGGGAGCATGAGTCGGGGAGGAGCCGTGCCAGCAGTGGAAAAAGTTATGCCACCAGCGAGAGCGATGCAGGACTGGGAATCAGGGTTGGCCAAATCGACACCTGGTAAAGTATGGTGACGGCCATTTGCATCGCGTGCCGTATGGCAGCCCAATTGGACCTTGCGTCATGCCCATGCGGGACTTTGAGAGTATTCCCAAGGCGACCGATTCAGCAACCTCTCACTTCAATCCGCTCGAGGCGTGGATCGCCATTTATGGCGCGTATATCCATCAGTGCCGAACTGATCCTCTGCTGCTGAGAAAGCTTGGCCTCAGCCATGTGGAGCTGGGCACATGCAACAGAGGATCACAGCCTATGACGACAGTGCGACTGCTGCTGTACCTGTGACCAGGCAGGCCGGCCCAGGCAGAATCAGCCATCCCCAACGTCAATCTACTCTATCTCAACCGCGTCTACTGTCCTGCGTGCCTCCTGCTCTGCCCGCCCTCTGTTGGAGTTGCTTTTGTCCTACGTTCGCTGTTTTCACGCTCTCCTCCACGTCCCCACACTCCTTCGTGAAGATAGGCGTGGACCTGTTCCATGATTCAACGCCATTCCTCGGAGCCTGACACCGCCGGCCTCTCCTTCGCAGCACAGCGTCCCAATCGCATTGGAATTGATGGCCAGCCCGGCTCACGCCTTTTACTGCTTTGAATGTCTCTCCGCCAGCTTCGACCGCCGCGATCCCCCCGCATTGCAAGCAGTGCTCGACCGCTATGACCGATACGTAAGCGATAGACGACCTCCGCCTGCGGACGACGAGGACGACGATCGAGAGATCGACGTCAATGTCGAGCCGACCGAATTGGACTCGGACGATGACGCGCCACAGCAGCAGCAGCAACGACGGCAGGACACAGATGATGAGGACGAAGGCGAGAATACTCGGCTTGATCGACAGCTTGCCGCCGACGAGCAGGCGGGACGGGCACGACCACAGCTGCCTAGCATATCTCGACTTCAAGCGTCCAGTACCCCATCATCGTCGTCGTCGTCTCGGTCCTCATCGGCCTCTTCGCCCTCGGTCCTGTCTGCCAATTCGTCCAAGTCTCGGTTGACGACGTCCAGTGCAACGTCCAGCGTGGGTTCGCGGCCTTCGTATGCGTCACGAGTATCTATCACTGAATCATATCCCTTGTTCGTGACCTGGAACACGGTCTCGCGGTCGGGACACAAGTCGCTGCGAGGCTGTATTGGCACGTTCGACGCACTCCCCCTGTCATCCGGCCTGGCGACGTATGCTCTCACCTCGGCCTTTGATGATACTCGGTTCGCTCCTATACCGACCTCGCTGTTGCCATCCCTCTCTTGCTCGCTGACATTGCTTGCCAATTTTGAGCCTTGTGAGGACGCACTAGACTGGACTCTGGGACTGCACGGGCTGCGTATCAGCTTCACGCACCGAAGCAGGAGATACGGGGCCACGTATTTGCCCGACGTGGCCGTGGAGCAGGAATGGACCAAAGAAGAGACGGTGGAGAGTCTGATGAAAAAGGCTGGCTGGGACGGAGGCTATGGACATGGGATGGCACGGCGATTCCTGAGAGGGACAGGAGCAAGGACAGCCGATCAACAGGCGTCCAAGCCATGGGATGAGGTGCAGGACTTCCGCGCGGTGCGCTACACTGGATTGAAGGCCAGTGCCGGCTATTCTGACTGGAAGCACTGGCATGACTGGCTTGATGGACAGGGCGAAAGCCTGAAATAGACGCCTTTTGAAACAGCAACCACAACAACGAACCTGCTCTCTCTGTTCCAGGACAGTTAGATAAAAGGCCTCGGTATCTGCACAGACAGGCCTTTCCTGTGTCACGCCATTGGATAATTCCGGTAGCTGTCCTGAAGCAAGTCCTGGTTCAATCTGCTCATTCCATCGGCGCGGACGTGGATACGAAGCCGATGAGGCTGTCAAGGTGGAGCCTGAAGTTCTTAGCAGCTTTGTTGTACTCTTTCTCATGGTGCAGGCATCTGGAGGCGACACTCCGTCATTATCTATCCGACTCCAGTGTTCGCAGGAAAAGTGGCCGCAGGGCCAATACCATATTATCACCGTCATAGTCCTGCTTGATTCGCCCGAACAAAAGAGACTTCGTGGACGTCGCGGATGGATTGGATATAGCAGGACAAGTTCACGTCAATCACGTGACTTTGTTTTGTGTGCTCAGCTGGCAATGCTAGGGCGAACATGCGAAGCTAGATATTCCAAATTCTATAAACATAATACAGATTAACCATCACTGAATATTATTCCACGCGTAAGCTTGTCCCTGTATGTAGAGTGCTTTGTAGGAAGATGACCACATTGGTGTTCTGGCCACTCTGCTTGGAGGTATTGACCTGAGCCGGAGCTAAAAAAGTTTCAGTAATCCATCCTTGTTCTTGAACTGGACGTCCCGGAGCATTCCTGAGCGACCTCGATCCCCAAGGCGGTGGCACGGCTTCGTCACAATCGACTCTTCTTTCTTTAGTCTCGACTGTGGCGTTGCCCGCTGTCATTCATCTTTCTGCTTCAAGGGCAATGTAATTGATTTACATCTCTTTTCTATGCCACCGTCGACCATGCGCGGACGCGCTTTGCGTCGCTCCAGAACCCTCCCATTGCCGCCATCGTTGCCCGGATCTTCCCCTGCCGCTATTTGTCCGTGGTGTCGTGTACGGAGGCGTTTGCCCGAAGCACAACCATCGAAGCGACCCTTTTCTACAGCTCGACCACAGCTCGCATGGGCCGCCGCCGTCTCGAAGCTCCAGAACTCCATCTCGGAAATTCTGCCCGGTCGTACCGACACGACTGCTACCACGACCAATGCCAGGAGCGGGAATAATCTCACGATTGACCCGTTGAGGATGGTGGGGAAAGAGCTGAAGTTTCTGAACAAGAACATCCGGAAGCTGTTGGGGTCGGGGCACCCCATCCTGGATACCGTGGCCAAGTACTACACCCAAAGCGAGGGCAAACATGTCCGGCCCCTGCTGGTGCTGCTCATGTCCAGGGCCACTGCGTTGGCCTCCAAGCAGTCTCGTCCTGAGTGCCTCTCACCGAGTGCGATCGATGCCCCGATTTCGTCTCCTTCCGTCCTTTACGACCATAATCCTCACCAGATTCCCTCGCCGTTGACTGACGAGCCGAGCGACGCTCAATATATGTTCCCTGACGACAGCTCCATCCTGCCGACTCAACGACGACTCGCCGAAATCACCGAACTGATTCACACGGCATCGCTGCTGCACGACGATGTGATTGACCTGTCCACGACGCGAAGATCGGCTCCTTCGGCCAATGCCATGTTTGGCAATAAGATGGCCGTGCTGGCGGGCGACTTTTTGCTCGGTCGGGCGTCGGTGGCGCTCGCGCGGCTCAGAGACCCCGAAGTCACCGAACTGCTGGCGACCGTGATCGCCAATCTGGTCGAGGGCGAATTCATGCAGCTGAAGAACACGGCGACCGACGAGAAGAACCCGATCTGGAGTGAGGACGCAATTTCCTACTATCTACAAAAGACATATCTGAAGTCGGCCAGCCTCATCAGCAAAAGTTGCCGTGCAGCTGCGTTGTTGGGAAAATGCGCTCCGAGCATTGTCGAAGCCGCATACGCATATGGGCGGAATCTCGGCCTGGCGTTCCAGCTGGTCGATGACATGCTTGACTACACCATTAGTGGCACTGAGCTCGGGAAGCCGGCGGGAGCAGACCTGGAGCTGGGCTTAGCCACCGCGCCACTGCTCTTTGCCTGGCGAAGCCGGCCTGAATTGGGCAAACTGGTAGGGAGGAAGTTTTCCGAGGAAGGCGATGTTCAAAAGGTGAGCGTAAACCAGGGAGATGGTGTGACCGTATCACTGCTTGCTGACACGGCGTAGGCACGCGATATCGTCGCTCAGTCCGATGGACTGGAGCAGACGCGGGCACTGGCACAAGAATATGCCGACAAGGCAATTTCGTCCATCAGCATGTTTCCTGCATGCGAGGCCAAGGATGGTCTGGAAGAAATGTGTATAAAGGTCATGAAGCGCCGGAACTAAATTTTTGCACACGGCCGCGCTTTGTATCAAAAAAAATCGTCGACTGCATATTGTGTCGCTGACTTGTACTGGGTGTGTATCACGCGAGAACCGTACAGGCAGTCTTGGTAGTCTTTGCCACTGTGATTGTCATGACCGCGATCCAATGTAGACATGCACAGTCTGGGACAGGAGAACTGGGGTTACTGCTGGTTAACATCGAGCCTGACACCATCCTAACACTGCATCCAAATGGCGCCAAGACAAATTTGAAACTTGAATAGGACCTCGGAGCTGTTCACGAATCAGATCGATTCTAACTCACCCACAGCAGCCAGCATCAGTCAAATTACCCGTCCAGATCAAGGCTGTGAGTCTTGACCTTGGGGGGATTCTGAAGGTGGACATCCTATAATATTGGGCAGAAGACAACTATCCGCATCTACTCGACGGCGAGACAATATGGCCTCTGGACCACACACTTTCGCAACTCTCGTGGTAGGTACTACCATTTACCTGATGTGATGTGTGCTGCGCAGAGAATCCGATCGAATCCAACTCTTCGTTAGCTGTGGTGGTGTTGTATAGTTCGGTTAGCCTATTGTTTTCCCCTCCTGCCGACCTATACCATCTTCACCAGACCCGAGCTTCACGGGTCTGGGAGCTCAGAACTGCGGAAGGATCGTGGTTCTTTATTATTCACCGGTTTACGGCAGACAAAGCGAATAACTGGATTGTGGTTTGAGGGTGTCCGACTGTTCACGGATTATTGCCTACTTCAACTCTTGCTCCCATCTTTGTCTTTGCCGTTGTCGTTGTCGCTGTCGCTGTCGTTGTCGTTGCTGTCCTCCTCATCATCTCTCCTGCGCCCATACTTGCCTTCTCGGTCCTCTTTCTCGTCCGCAATTAACAACGCCCTGTCACAGGTCTTCTCATCCGAAAGGTTCCAAGGCAATCCACTGGCCATCGTGGCTGTCCGCGGCAACGCTATCAGCCCACAGCGCAAAGCCCTCATTGCCCGGGAGTTCCGGCACCCGGTGACGGTATTTCTGCACGATGCCCCTGGACCGGGGATACCGCGGCATCTCGAGATCTTCACGGCGTCAGGAGCCGAGTTGCCTTTTGCGGGACATTCGGTGAGTTTCTGTCTGGCGAGGCCATTTGTCAAGAACTTCCATATGAGCTGACGTATCTGATTGTGGTGCAGATCATCGGGACGGCGCAATATGTCAGTACTTGGAGCAAATCACCGGCTCGATGCATCGTGGATGTGATGGAATTGGCTTAGCTAATGAGAAATTAGATATTCAATCTCGTTGAAAAGGCGCCGTACGGTGGTCCGGCAGACCGAGACAGCCAGCGTCAAACGGCCGTCTTCATGACCAAAGCCGGGCGTGTAGGAGTCTTCTACAATCCGTACCGGCAAATCGCCGCCTGCTCCGTCCCACACAGATTCCACGTGCACAGCAAGCAGGTACCACTCGAGAAGGTATTGGCGGTGCAGCCACAGGTCCAGATTGTGCCCACCATCGATAAAGTCAAGGGGAAAGCCTTTCCCGTCGTAAGCATCATGGAAGGCATGAATTGTGCGCTCGTCGACCTCACCGACGCGCCAGAGGTGTTTGCTGCCCTCCAGGCCGGCAAGGCGCCCGACGTCGAGCTAGATGAGGGCTGGCCGACGGGAATCGTGGCGTGTCTGTACTATAAGCACAGGGAAAAGTCCGAGCAGGAAGGCGAGCCAACCATCCACAATCTGCAAACACGAATGACCTCGTACGGCACCGAGAATACCGGGTCCGGGAGTGCGGCATGCGCGCTATCCTGTTATCTAGCTCTGACTGAGGCCACCGACTCTGAAGTAAAGCCGGCGCCGGGGCCCGCACCAGCAGCATCAGCACCAGCAACGAGAACAAGAGCCGACGGAGATGCAGACGCAGAATTGGCGAGCAAGACGGCCGCCATCGACTTGAGCAAGACTAGAAAGCCGGAGAGGACGGAGAGAAAAGTGTTTGGCATCCAGGAGGGCGTCGAGATAGGACGGCTGTCCACGATGGCGGTCGAAGTGGACGTCAAGAGAGAACCGGACGGGGAGGCCGCCATCGTCAACGTGATCTTGTCTGGCCGGGCGAGTTTCCAGACCAAGGGAGAACTGATGATGTAGTAACAGGAAGGTCGATTTGGGGCCTAGTTGCATTCGGAGTCTGGAATTGGAGGGCAGGAGAGGGAGGGCGGCCCGTTGGGAACCAGTTGGTAATGGGATAGTCGGTATGAGCTGGATCGTTCATCGGCGCCAGCAGAACCGGACTGCACTGAAATCAGGTGAAATGATATCGATCAGCTGTCTTTCTTCTCGCTGTCCGACCTGTATCCGTGTCTACTATAAAGCATCTCTAACTAGACATCGGATCAAAGGCGTCAGAGCTTTGACATCCTTCCTTTGCAAACATTTCCTCCCCGCATTAGCCCTGTGGTCGCTATATCTGGACCGATGTTTCTAGCATTAGCATCAGTAGAAGCCATGGATCGTGACGCCCTCCGTGCAAGTATATTTTTAGCGCATCCTGTATGAGAAATCAGCAGAACAGATCATTGGATAAACCCCCAACCTCGAATGGCACTGTTCGATGTGGCCACCATCTGCACCGTTGGATGGTAATCAAAATGTAAACGTCGAGGCGAAGGGAATTTCCATCGGTTGATGGATGTCTTTTACGGTCGGGATCTGCTTCAGCATGGCGGAAGTAGACGAGACGTCTCAACCATCCTTCTGATACTTTTTCTTTTCTCCCTTTTCTTCTTCCCCAGAATGATGTCGTGGTCGAAGGCGGGGGGGCCACTTGAGGTGCGGAGAGCCGGGATGTAGTGTGGAGAAGCCTGGAGGATTAGCAAGACCACTGATGATCATCGCAAGCGGCAAGTCAAAAGCTTCGGCTGACAAGACCTAGCCGCGCAGGATGGTCCTAATCACAGGGCAAGTACCAGGCTCGTCACATCCTCTCTACGCCTTGGGTATGTCTGGCAGAGGTTGTGATCGACACGGACGACCGAAGGTGAGAAGGATAACGCTCTGGTCCGGCTCAGCAGTACAACCAGTTGGGCTTTCGTCTCGAGGCAGAGCACTCGGAAATATTGTTACTGACCCAGCTCATGTTAATGCTTGGGTAGACTTGAAATCAATCACTGCATGGCTGAGCCTACACCACGAGAAACCACATGACCGGGTTCACCAATGAGCATCCGGAGATGGTGGCGAAACACAAATTGTCAGATTGTGTAAATCAGGAGTCAACTGTCCTCCTTGTATTGATGGAATCTAGAGGTCTTTGCACACAATTGAGGAGCGAGATACAACAGGCTGAAACACTGTTCCCTGGGCAAGCAGTTGACCTGAAACATAGAGTCTCATCATGCCCCTTGTGGAGCTGACACAAATGCTGGTTCAATGGCCAACCAAAACACGCCATTTTCTGCTTTGTTGGTCTATTCCTTGCGAGGCTGAAAGATGGCTTCCAAAGGTAAGATGGTGCCATGACCAATTAATCATACCTGATCCTTACTTGCTCGGTGAGTGGCCTGATCTCCTGCAGCCTCATTTCATGGAATCAGGCCATCGTCTCGGTAAACGATTGGGCCCGACGTACAGGCATCAATGTCGCAAAGAACGTCAACAAGGACGAAGAATTGGTCTCGAGACTATATAGGCAGAGACATTATTCAAATGTTCACACAGCTGTCTTTAGATCAGCGAGAGGACCAGGGCGTTCTTGTGGGCTACTCTCCAAATGCTCTACAGCACTGATAGCAGCCTCAGTTCTTGCTTCTCCCGGATGATGACCGGGAAATCCTTCATCGAATCGGAGAGACTTTGGTCGGTCGAATAGGAACGTGACTTGCCATGGTTGTTCTTACTTTCATTCCGGCCGGTTTGTCCTGGGATAGGTGTGAAGATACGACCACGTCAAGCTCACATCAGCCACGGAAACGTTTTTTCAGTCCTTGCGCAGCGACTGTGTATGTACGGATGCACCAGTGGTGAGACGGCACTTGTTTTCCGCTTCGCTGAAATAACTCCGCTCTATATATGACATCATTTTACTACCACGCTTTCGCTTCCGAGGAGGACTGCCGGAATCAAAACTATGGGTTTACCGTCTGTCGCCGAACAGCTCGCCATGGAGGAAGCTGTTCGACAGTGTCCGGCTGGATGACAGCTACGACAGTGCTGACGGCGTCAAACCCTGCCATCCCCAGGTTGATGTCAGCGATGTCGAGGAGCGCAGTCAGAAGGGCTAGGAAAATAAGTTCCGGCGGGGGCCCGGAAACTATGTAAGGAGAAGCTTTTGTGTCCCCGGGTGAAGGACACGCAGGACGGCCTGATGGTGGCGAATAGTAACCGTCATGTGTCTACTTCGTGGCCGAAAGAGGGGATGAAATGGTGGTCGTGAGTGAAAGGTTGATGGCAAGGTCTGCTGGTGGAATGGTGAGAGTTTGTTGGCTCAACCTGCTCGGCCTGATTTCCGGGTAAGAAGAAAAATGGTGGTCAAGATGCCCCCGGCCGTCAGAACATCTCCGTCCATCCTCTCCCACCCCCGACGTCCCTTCTCGGCCTGCTGCGGAGATCCAGGCTTTTACGGATTGGCACTGAGCGCTGGGGTAATCCGGCTGAGGATACGAGGTGACACCACAGCCTTCCATGGAGATTAGCACGCCTAGGGGATCATGCGCGCGGGGGAGGGTAGGTTGACAAGGCCGTAGGCAGGCAGGTAGGCAGGCAGACCGTCGTTATCGTAGCCGATTCGACCTGCGCCAGGCCGAAGGGCAACCACAAAAAGGGTTGAGCAGGTCTGACTTTGCAGGCTTGCCGTCTTAGCCGACAACATCCCATTCTCTCGCGGGAGACTCTGGCAGATGACCAATCGACAGCCAAGATGGGTCATGTTGGGGAGGAAGTGGTTTTGATATTATTAGGCACAAAGGAGTAGTCCGTCTGTCTTTCATTCTTGGACAAATAACGATGGGTCTGTGGTCCGGTCAGCATGCCAACCTCAAGGCGACCAGGTCCATGACAGGTCCGGATAGATGCTCAAGGCGCGGTTCAGGCAATCGTTGGCGCATCAGGACCGTGACGTATCAAGGCCTTGAAGCACCGGACTTGACGTATCAACACCGTGAAGCACCGGACTTGACGTATCAACACCTGACGCACAGAACTTGACGCAACTAGCGAGTCTGTCTCTCTGGCCTCCTGTTGTGTACTCGGGTCGCCTTGTGTGGAGTGCGTGGAGTGACGAGATTTGAGAGTGGAGATTGTGGAGTCTGGAGTCTGGAGCACAGGAGGCTGCAGCTCGGCCTGACTTCTTTCCTGACCTTGCCCCTCCTTCCCCGAGGCCGGACATGGCGAAGCGGCCCATTTCCGAAATGGCGGTGGCAGTGAGTTGGAGACTGAGATTATCACGGTCATTCAGAACGGGGACGGGGAACAGTAACCCAACGGTAGCAAAATTGCCTTCTCCACCTTTCCCCAGCATCTTTCTTTGAATGTCTTTTTGGTGCGTCTCGTCCGGGGTAAGATCAACTAACTCTGCTCTGCGGCTGCAGCCTTCGGCGTCCCTCCACAAACGATTCGCCCATGTGATGGGCAAGTAGTGTGGGGGAGTGTTACACAGGCTGATACGGCTGGCCTGGGATCGAGGCAAGGCCCGTTCGGCATACTCCACCACCCTGGGCGAATCTTCTCGGCTCTGCTCTTCTCTTGAAGCCTAATCTTACAGTTCTGTTCCCGCCAACATCTCGTAGGAACCGAACCGTGACTCAGCCATGGCGCCCCCCTAGGAGCCAAATGGGATGGCCTCATTTGACGAGAATGCGTGGCACCATGCGACCAAGACAGGGCTAACTCCTCGAGGGTGTCCGAATGGGCCGCCGAAAAGGTGGTGATGACGCGAGAATCATGGTCCACGTACGCATGGGGGCCATGATCACAGCTGCAGGCAAAGAAAGGGAGGGATCATTTTGGGATTCTGAGAATTACACAATGTAAACGTTGGATTGGCTGCTCGTTCTCGAGCGCCCATAGTGGTATCATCAACCGTCAACAAAAAAAAAGCACCCCTTCTATCCAGTGCCTCCTGCTTGGCTTTGGTACCCGTGCCACCCGTCTATTCCTTGCTCCGCGCTAAATTTGTGGTGTGATTTGACTTGTCTCGTCCCCAGCGCCATTCGTTGTCATTTTCTCACAACGACCGTAGATTTGAGCAAAACATCCATCCATCAATTCAGACGACCGACCGACAACATTGATCCGTTCCACACAATGAAAAACATGTTCGTAGAGAGAGCAGAGTCCCGCTCGTGTAGAAGGAGGTGGTCCCGCGCGATCATCATCTTGAGTAGTCCCCGTTGACCGAGGCGGCCGTGCTCGATTCCCCCGAACTGAGACCGCTGGGCGGATTCAACATCTCCGAGACGGCGACCTTGGGCAATTGGGGCACCGGCAATTTGCGTTGGGTGCCGGTGACGATGTCCGAGATGGACGGACCGGTGTGCTGTGGCGGCGGTACGTGAGCGTAGGACCCGTCCGCGTGAGGTTCCATGGGCGCCAGAAGAGGCGTGTGGCCGAGGGAGAGATGGCGCAGACCGGGTAATGTGAGATCGCTGCCGTGAGGCCGCAGACGGGGAGAGTGGCCGGGAGTCGCCAGGGGGGTGTGGTCCGGCGTCGGGGAGATCGACTCGTGCGAAAAGGTCGGTGATGACGGCGCGGTCGAATGTGGCGAGTTCGGTCTCGACCGCTTCACGCGGGGTTCGTCGTCGTGATTCTCTTGCGACTGAGACCGGGACATGGAATGCGAAATGGCATAGGCCGACAGCGACGGGAGCCGACCGGTGCTGCCCGGAGTTCGGTGGCTGAAGAGATGGTGCTGATGCTGATACGGCACCCGGGCCAGAATGTGTTCCTCCCGCTCGACCTGGGAGGCCGCGTTGGCGAGCAAGTTGATGTCCAAAGAGTTGCCACGATCGTCGGGGCGTCCGAGCGATCCTAACGTGGGCACATGGCCACTGTGTGTGCTGTGCATGGCAAACGAGTGAGGCGGCGACACGTTGGGCGAGCCGGGGTTGGACGTCGGAGCAGATCGTGGCGGCATGCCCTTGTTGGGCGGTGGCATCATCTGTGCTTGGGTATGGTAGTTCTGCGTCGTCGACCCATCTTGGAGGCCGGCGACGGCGGCAGCGGCGGCCGCGGCCGCCACCTGATGCGCCTTGTTGTTTCTCCGTGAATTGGGGTTGTTATGAATGCGCGAGTGGCGGGTCAACTCGTCCGACCGACTGAACCGTTTGCTGCAGCCGGGGAACTGGCACGCGTGAGGTTTCTCGCCCGTGTGGGTGCGAATGTGCCTCGTCTGGTGCTCCAGTCGATGGAAAGCGCGGTCACAGAGCGGGCACTTGTACGGCCGCGGAAGATCCTGACGCTCCTCGGTGTTGGCAGGTTGGCCTGCTGCCACCGCGGAGGGCATCAGGCTGACAGCGGCGGCCATGGTCTGGTGGGTGGGAGGGGACGGCGGGGTGGGTGTGTCGTCGTCGGTCGACGGTTGCTGTTGAGGAGAAGAAGACTCGGCAGGAGACGATGGGTTCAAAAGGGCAGTAAAGTCTACTGCTGACGAGGAGTGTTGCATTCGAGCGAGCAGCTATATTATTCGGATCGTCTCGCGGGCGTGGGGTGAATCATCGACTTGGGTTCTGACTAGGCGAAATGTCGGGCGTGCCGCACGCACAGGGCGGTGCAGTCCGGGGGGGAAAAGAAGGGGGGCCAGCCGAGCCAGATGAGGAGGCCACAAAATGCCAACGGGGTGGTGGTGGGTGAGTTCCCGGTGGTGTGCGGGAGAAAAGCTGGTGTGCAGGAGACGGGGGTGAGGCGCGACGTTGGGCTGATGTACTACCTCCAGACGGATATCCTTTGCTGTGGTGCGTTGGAGAAGAAATGAGCAAATCCTCCGGGGGACCGACGTGAGAGAGTGGGAAGCCGGACGGGCTAGTGTAATAATCCTTATCTGGCCACGTCCCAGGCGGCAGATGTGACGAGCTGAGGCAGGGATGAAAAGTCAGGAGAAGAAAGACCGATCCAGTCTGCGCGGTTTTGCCTGCGGCGGATGTGAGGTGAGGTGACGGTGATCCGGGGGTGGGATTCGTGGGCCGAAGCCCAAATTTGTTTTATGTCGCAATCGAGTTTTCGCGGGAGAGGGAACGAGAGCGTGGGCGGGCGCCCGGGGAGAGTGGCGGTGATAATATGGCAAAACTCTCGCTTGTCCTGTGCGGCTTGTGGATGGTTGCCGGCGGGCGGTAAGGCAATGGGAGCGCAAGCCAGGCCGATGCCTGTGCGCGTTGCGTGTGCGGGAACCCTGGTGCGGGTATGGACCCGGGTACGATGTGAGATATGGAGATTTGGAGGTACCAGACGATGGTGAGATGGGGGAAAGTGACATCCGAGGACTGAGCCAATGCCGACCGAGGACGAGAACGAGCCGGAAGACCTCGGGGTGGGCGAGCCAGAGAGGAAGCAGGAAAATGTCTTAATCAGAACAGACCCGCTCCTCTCCCATGAGTCGGTCGTTTGTCTTCTGTCTTGTTCGCCTTGTTCGCCGCCGCCGTCGCAGCTGATCTGGCACGGAGGGATGAGGTGATAGATGACGGTGGGATCAGATGCTTTCTCGCTCTGGCGCCATTGTACTTTACACGTCGGTGGACTCCGGTGGGCAACCAACTTCCGACTGGATAACGGGGCCCCGGCTTTACTGAATATGTTCGGCCTCGGCCCACGGTCCGTCTGTTTGAGAATGGAAGATGGACGGCCGAAGGATGAGAATTGTTGAGCTGAATCGCAGAATGGCAGAGGGAGAATGAGCATGAATCGTCGGAGTTGTCTGAGCATGTGGTTGTGGATCGTTCTGCGGGCCCGGCAATTCCCTGCTGGCCATATACCTGTGCCACTACCTCGCACAGTCAGACGGCTGCCTCGTCCTGTCCACGTTCTGGTCGTCTGTCTCATTCTGGTCCGTCTGTCCACGGTCTGGTCTGTCAGTCCTCGTTCTGGTCCTCGTTGTGCTCCTGTCACCTCGTTCTGATCTGCTGCTGCACTCTTCCACCTCCCACACAATTTCCGCGCGTAACTGTGGGGTGACTCCGGCCTTTCCTGGCCGTGCTGGGGAGGGCCGGCTGTGGCTGAAGTTCGGCGCCGGGCACCTTGCGGGTTTGGTGGCCTGGCTGCCAGGGCCTGACACCTCATGTCGCTTGCTCCATGATTTTCAGGCACGACCCTCCCACCAGCTCTGACTCGAGTCCATTTGACTCGTTCCCCACAATCATTCGGAGGCTGATCGTTTTATTCCTGTACGTGGTATGATGATCGGTGCTGGATGACTTTTGTTGTCTTCATCTCTTCTCGGACGATTGTCTCCCTTCCCCCCTCTCTTCCCGCTCCTTTGGACAGTCCACGCTAGCCCCTCCATCTCCGCGTCCATCTCCACGGCGATGGTTACCCCCCTTGCCGAGGCTGACTGCCGGAATTTTTCTTTTCCCTTCTCTTCTCTTCCCTCCCGAATCAGTCGACTGAGGTGGGCATGTGGGCAAAGTCGCAATCTGACGTCGCTCCTCTCCACATTTTCGTCTTGGGCCGTGGACGGATCCGCGGTAGTCTGGTTTCGCGGCCGGGCTCACCTGAACGAGGATTCGTGGACGCGAATGGACCAGTCCTTGGAGCATGTGCTGCTTCGGTTCCGCTCCCTCCTTTCCACCTCGACGCCCCGGCCTCGCCGGGTCAAAGTCTCCGACACGGTGCCCCAGTGTCCCAGTTTCGGGCCTGCCACCGCTTATCGAAACGCCACGCCACGCCACTGGCCGTGTAACACTGCCCGCAAGGCATTCCCGAGATAGCACCTTAGCGCAGGATCCCATAATCGGAAATTTGGGTTTGTGGCCTTCCCCATCTTCATCCTCCCGTGCGGTGAGCCAATGGGAGGCCTGCCCTCCGTCGATCGAGCACTTCCCACCAGGATGACGGCGATGATGAGGACGATGCCATCATCGCGGGCCCCTTATCGCAAACTGATTCCCGACGCCGGCTCGTCAGGCCTGGCCAGATCGGTCGGCCCATTTGGGCCATCAGGTCGAGGCTGCTGAGTGATGTGCCTGGCATGGTCGCCTGCTGACACAGCCGGATGCAGAAGACTATTCCTGCGCCAGTGGGATACTTCCCTATCTGCGCTGATGGCCGGCTCATCGATATCCGGATCTCTGAGATGCTAGTGAAAAACCGATCATACCATCACCGGCCGACCTGTGGCGTGAGCTGCAAACAGTCTCAAAGAATGACTTCAGCCTGATATTCCCCCATGCCCCGATGCGGGGCCTTTCTTCTGGGGTCAGTCAGCCCGTCATCCCTGGTTTCATGACCAGACTTTTAGGCCAGGGTCAGGGTCGTCATGTCATGTAGTTGCTCCTGTGCTCTCTCCTGTTCTCCTGTGTTCTCCCGTACTCCTCCTCCTGTCCTCCGCTTCTGCTGTCGTCTGCTGTCAGATGTCTTGGACCATCGTGTTTCCGACGATCTCTGCAGAGCCGCGTGACGATCCGTAGATCAGATAATGCTGTAGCCCGAAACAGCTTTGCAGCCGTCCCCATGGTTCCGCACCGGCAGGATTCCGGCCTAACCTTTGAAATTGTTGTCCTCCACACATCAAACACGAGGCCCGTCTCAGATTATTGCTCTGATACCACCCCGTCGGCAATGTTCGGTCCATTTCGGTCCCGGGCGGCTAACCCCAAAGTTTTTTCATAGGCCGGATTTGACCTTCCCTACTAGCGATGAACCTAAGCCCCGGTCGGCCGGATCAAACCACCAGTGCTGTGGATAGGTGCCTCTCTGCCAGCTCACCACGGCTATCGACCTCGGTGACATCATGCTCAGAGGACGGGAGAAAGTGCGAGATCCACTCGCGATGAGTCCAGATCCGGTACCCATTGCCAATTTTCCGGCCCATCTGTGTACGTGTGTGTTGCTCGACCTCGCCGGCCGTCAGCCGTCAGACATCTTCGGCTTGGTCGAGGGAGATTTGCTGCTAGCGAATTGTCAATGCTGATGTCGATGCCGATGTAATCCTGAATTGTCAATCCGATCAATCAACTTGTGCCATAGGGCTTTCCGCCCAGACTCCTTCTTCCGATCACATGCTGACCGGCAGGTCTCGGGTCCGACGAAAAAGAGGCGGGTTCAAATCTTCACCGGCCTGTCCTCGGCATAGGCCGAGTCATGATTTTTGGTGGGCTCGTCACGTTGAGATAGCATAGTCTTGCCGTGGTATACTATAATTTCCTCATCATCGGTGAGCATGGCTTTATCGCCAGCCGAATACGTATCTGACCGAGGTTAAAACAAAACGGATCCGGCGCCGTCAAATGAGAAGATGGGCGACTGCTCAGCGGATTGCAAGCTGACAAAGCCAGTCCCAATTTTGCAGTGGCGAAGGCCAGGAAAATTCCAGCCGATGATTCCTCCAGTTCGCCTCTGCCTGGCTTGTCAAGTCTTCACGGGGGCGTCTCTGACAGCCGAGAAGCAAGGGCTTCTCCTCACAATGCGTCGTCATCGGATGCTGTAGATGAGTCGGTACGAACCTGTTACTGTAGCTGATGTGGTCTTGGCAACAACGTCGTTCCACGCAGGAGTGAGCCTGAGCGTCCGGTCAAGAGACCGTAAGTTTGCTGGAAGATCGCGTCCGAGGAACGAGATGGTCGATGACTTCCGTTCCTCTGCATCGCATTGGCATCTTCTTTGATACCTTCTCGATGAAAGTAGGCCAAAGAGCGTGGCATTGACTGGCCACCCAAGGCTGAGCTTTAAATCTGCCATGTCGCGAATGCCGAATAAAGGTAGGCCAAAAATGTCAAAATCCCCAGTGTGCACCTACCGTTATCCTGGACGCCCGTCCCTGACAGCCTTTGATTCAAGAGATGATTCTTCGAGTGCACAAGCAGCCATCAATCCATAGAGCAGAAGTACCTCGGCGGCCACAGCAGGTACCTTGCCAAGTCGGCCACAGCCGCTGCCTATGATATCATCCTGCACCAAAGCGCGTGTCCCTGGAGTGAAGATGCGAGGCAAAGGAGCAACGACAACCACCAGCGGTTGGTCTGTCGGCTGTGCAGGTCGTTTTACACGCATCCAGTATTCTCCCAGGCCATCCACTGCTGTGTGCTTGGCCTCGCCCGAGGCCGTTCTCAACCAAGACAAGATTTTGTCAATCGGGGAAGGATGGCGCCAACACGACCCCGAGCGGTCGACGACTCCAGGTCCGAGACGTCGAGTACAATCACCAACCTGAAAGAGAGGAGCGCTCATGCGACGGCAGCTGGTGCGGGCATCTCCAAAAACAAACGCCTTGCATCACACACCCTCAATGGCACCCACATGGTGAACAAAGGGCCGGTTGAAGGGGCCGCAGCGGCGCCCGAAGATTCAGATCCCAACCTCCCTCGTGTACGTCCTCCGACCGGAGAATTTTCTTCAACCCCGTCCCTGTCCCCGGCCGCCAGAGCGTGAGACTCACACGTCGATTAACCATATAGGTTGAGTGGACGACGCTGTCGACCTCGATCCTCCACACCTACCGCATCGCGCACCGCCTCACCGTCCCTTCGTCCTACACGCACCCCCACGCCGAAGTGACCTACAACTCCTCCACGATCGCTCTCCGGGCGCCTTCGGCCGTCTTCGCCCGCAAACGACTCTCGGCTGACCTGAAACACCAGCGACGGGCACAAGCGCATCCAACAGACGCGCACACCAACGGCTTCAGCAAGGCCAGCAAGGCCGGCAAGGCCAGCAAGACGAAAGAAAAAGACAAAGACGCTTCGTCGCGGCTCCTCAAACATGCCGTGGCAAGCAATAACCGTGACGGCGATGATCCCACCACCTCGACCACCACCTCCGCTGCCATTGCGCAATCCATTGAACGGCCCGACTCCCCGTCCTTTCCTTCGCAGGCCACGTACCGAGGCTCTCGGCAGACACAATCTGCATTGGCCACGGCCGTGCGCAAACACTTCAACGCCCAGCAACTCAACGAAGCCGAGACGATCGCTCGATTTGTGTACGTCGTGCAGCAGACCCGGGGGGGCGTGAGCACCGAGCGTGGTAAAGGAGACGGGACGGGATACTGGATGGGCAGTCACGGACGTCAGGTGCGGAAGATTGATGCTCCCGGCGGTGAAACCGGCTTTCGATTGAGGTTTCGACCTTGAGATGTACAAATCGGCTAGTTTGGATCACGGAAGGCATAGAGGAGTTGGACGGCCATTTTCAAGAAAGTTGTTGCGTCTGGTCATCCTGGACCACAGCCAGTGAGTGCATAAGAGAAGGAAGGCAACTGATATTGCCATGATGACTGGGCGTTTGAACCGTAACGGCTGCAAGATGCGGCTGCAAGATGCAACTGCAACGAGGGATTCAAAAGAGATGGATTCAAAAGAGATGGATTCAATTGAGCGCGGGTGTTGGTCTGGACCTGGTCGAGGAGCAAAGATTGCCAGTCTCATTCTGCTGCTACGAGTCCTGTTCTCGGCTCTGTCTCGGAGTTGAGATGTGGGTATTCAAGGTATTGGTCGATTAATATCAACATGATATGGCGAGTTATGCATGCATACGGGAGGCGATTCTTCAGGCCAGAAAGGTGAGCATGGATCTAATGGGTATGCAATGGCGTGTGAAAAGGTAAGTGGGTTGTATTGCACGTTGATATCTATATTTCTGTCACATAAGCTCCCATTTCCAGCTCGTCCGCGTCCACATAATATCCCAATCACAGTCACCGTCAGCATGGATATTTGTATTCTGTCCACATTACGGCTCTTTCACATCTATGTATCTGCGCCGTTGCAGTCACCGCCAACTCTACTTTCATATTTCCGTTCCCATTACATCTGCATCTGAGTGGCTTCCATCTTGCATTCTATTTCTTTCCATTCACAAGCATTCCATGCATTCATATCTCGGTTTGTATTTCCAACTGCATTGCCTATCTTTCTTTTCTCTTGCAGAACTGGCAGACTGTCAGAACGGGCTCCTGGGGGTCGCCCTGAAAAGACTAGAATCCTTCAATCCTTGACACGATTTGGAGCCCATAACAATGCTTGTTAGGACTTTACCCTCCTGATACAGACATTCTCTGTACGATGCTACCTATCCACCGATATCGATATGGACTCAATGCCAGCATGTGCTCTGTACCTCTCTCTTGGGAACGATAGCGTAGCACCGACACAAGAAAACAAAGTAAGAATTATTATGATCGTGACGACAATACCAATCAATATGAATCAGCCTCGACTCCACTGCGAATTGGTAAATGCCATGTAAGAATGAAATAGACCAAAAAAGGACAGGGAGCAGATAACCACCGCTGTCTATATCATTGTAATTATGACTATAATTACGATCGCCATGCTGCTGTCATGACGACAATCATCCATGGCAGTCACGGGCCAGGAGAAGTCTGTTTCAGGAGGGGCAGGAGGACACACCTGTACATATAGTGGGGGGAGTCTTCGATGCTACCGACCAGGAGACTTGCCCGACCTGATTGTTCGCTGCTCGTCTCAGCTGACTGTCTGCCAGCTGCCTTTGTGTACTTATCTGGACACGGCCCGGATTCAGGTCTAGACTCAGACCAGATTCGGTTCAGCTCTGTTCCCAGATATTTCAGGATCGAGTACGAGCCTTGCTGGCATCGCCCCGTCGTCCTGGACTTATCTTTGCTTTTGTTACGCTCTGCTTTCGTCACCATGTCGTGTGCTGCTGTATATTCGTGTGTCTTTCGCTGGCCTGGCTGCGTCGGAGACATTACTCGGGCGAACAGCATCCGGAATGGGAGCTCCGTTTACAATTAGCGATTGGACCGGCTTAGGACGGCGCATCTCTCGGAACAAGGAAGGGGAGGAAGAAAATGAAGTCATGGTGGCCTGATTCAGACCAGCGTTCGAGCGAGGTTTGTCTGAGACACGATTACGTTGGATGCCGGAGTCAATCGGTTCAACGTTCTCCGTTTGAAGCGTGAGGCCAGGAAGAGGAGTCCTCGGGGTGGAAAGTCGCCGGCGCGGAGGCATTACGACGAGTGCGGTTGGGTCTTTTCGCTCATGCTTGCTCTTTGCCGGAGCAAAGTGGTCTCAAGAGATATGATCCCGGACTGGGGAATTCATCTTCATGGACGTTCGGAAGATTTAGCAACCAAGTCGGGACGATCGAGAAGGAATGGCTGACTCGTGGTCTTTGTTCAAGATGTCTGGTGGCGTGCTCTCACCACACACGTGAGATCGATCGGCATGGCCATATTTGTTGGCAATGAGCAGGGATGATATTAGACATTCGGGGATTAAGCAGGGGCCTGGATGTGGAGAATAAAAACACTAAATTCCGTTGAGATTTGCGACGTATTCTGAAGACGTCTTTCCGACCCATGGCCTGGTGAGTGGGTAGGGTGAACGTCGTCCGAACCCACGTCGTCGAACAGCACAGTCACAACACAGGCTCATTTCGAGTCAGGCAACCCCGCCAGTGGCTGGGTCGAGGGATGTTGGAGCCCAACGGTGAGGCGACGAGTGGTGCAAGCCACGAGCGCAGACAGCGACAGCAAAAGGAGGAGAGAGTTGGTGACGTGTTAAGTTAAAACTCACTACAGCAGTGTTAAAGGACTGGGCAACCGCGGGTGCATTGTGCGGTGTGCAGTAGTGAGGTCGACACCCATCTGAGTGGTCACTGGCTCTCGTGGGGACATCAGTAACGCACTTGAACGGTCAGACACGTGCAGGGTCAGGCGGGGAACGAGGCAAGGCAGAGGAGGAGGCAACGGCCCGTTTCGCACCCCCCAGGGCCGTCGGGACAGCTAGGATGGTTCAGTCGCGCGCCTTGGGTATTCCCATCAATTCGAGCGACGAGTAGGCACTTGAGTGGGAAAAAGACCGCTCCGGATTGGGCATATTGTGCATATTGGGTACATGGATGGCGCAGGCAGTTGTCAGAAAGAGCCCTGTGGGACAGGTGATGGCTGTGACGCTGATGGCGGCGCTCCAGCACCAGCCAGCACCAGCAGCATCTGCAACCGCCCCTTGCCCCAGCCCCAGCCCTAGCACCAGCACCACGCCCGTACGGGATTCAAGTGCTAGGAGCGGGCGGAAAAATAAAAGCTGATATTGGTCCTGGTTATTCGCCCGCCGTTCTCGACGAGGCAGCCTCTTGTACTGCGCCCGTTCAGGCGGACTGGCTGGGTCGATATCGGCATTCTCTTTGGTGTAGTGACCGTGGACCGTCGTGCCCTGACTAACACCACGTAGCACACACAGTAGTACCCGCGCGGGTTCCGGATCTGGGTTTTGGATTCGGTGTGGCTCCGCTGACGGGATTGTATTATTATCGCACGGCGTCGCACTGCGCTCGGCCCTTTGGGCCTCATCTCCACCACCCGCTGCTGCTCAACACTGGCCAGGCCTTTTTTTGCAGCTCTGAAGGCTGTAGCTGCCTGACCCTTTCTTTGCTGGCGCCTTTTGCCGTGTCCGGGCCGGGCAAAGCCTCACGCCGCCAAAACCTTGGAGCGGGAAGACTAAGAACCAAGGGCCAAGAATTCCTCGGACGGGTAACAGATTGCCTCACTCAAACAGCAATCAATCGTCTCTAGCCGCCATCACGCCAGCGACTCTCTAATCGGCGCACCTTATTGTCAGCTTTCTCAACCTGCTGTCGTTCTCACCTCCTCTCTCTCGCGTCCTGTGCATCTTCCGCTGTAATAGACGTTGTGAGCGTGGAGGACGCTGCTCAATTCTTCACCGCTCTCCCAACCGCCATTGGCATGGTCCAGTGAGATCTCAACTCGACTGCTGGGGACATCGCAAGACTGGGCCCATCTCGTGCCACCATCTTCATGTCTGTTGCTCGACTCTACGTCGTCCAGCGGTTTTGGTGCTAGGTGCTACCAAACCGTCGCACCCCGTGCCCCTCATCCTCGACACCTCACAACATGGGCATACGACCTCATGATGCTGACTCACCCGCGCTGCTCGCCGCGCCAGAGCCGCAGAATAGCAAAGTATCGTTCAGGTTGGGAGTGTGGCAGAGGCTGCGTCATCTCTTCCCTCGAGATCATCCTGTCCAACCCCGGATCCAATGCGAGGAACCCGACTTGTGGCCGACGACGACGACGGCCACGGCCACCGTCAACCCGACTGTTCCTCCTCCCTCCTCTGTCGCCCCAAGGGATGGCTCCGCCAGCGGGTCCGGCGTTGGTGTGCTCCAGTCAGCCACGTTTGAACGTCGACACTCGGAGCGGCGAGACCGACTGTTTCCCATCGAGCCTTGCGTCGCCGAACGACGAGCGGTGTCGGCGTCGAGACACTCGTCGGTGAGTCTGCCCATACGGCCTCGCTCGACGTCGTCACCACCGCAGTACGATCCGGGTCGAGGACCGGTCCCTGCTGTCGCCGCGACCGGCGAGGCTGATGCGACGGATCCCCATGTCGACACTCTCCCCTGGGTTCCGGAACCGGTCCTTCCCAGCAACGACCAGGGCACGGTCGAGCCGGGTGAGGATGATCGCCCCCCCAGGCCTCTGTCGACCACGTCGTCGGACGTGTCTCACGATGAACGGCGGCCCGTGGCCGACGACAAGGCTCAACTCAATGCCGAGCTCGACAGCCGGTGGATCCTGAATCTCAGCATGCACTTCCGAGACAAGTCGGACCGGGAGAAATTCTTCGTGACGTATGCAGAGACGCCGACCAAGTGGCGCCGAGTGACCATTTCGTGTGATTACCGCAACGCGGAGCCGGGTTCGCTGGAAATGGACTTGAAAGAATTGCAATTTCAACGGGACAAGAGCCTGCAAATCTACGAGTCCATCCGCGACTCTTTACCAGAAATCCAGTTTTACGACACCGTCACCAACCTCAAGCTGGAAACGACGGATGGACGGCTGCATGTGCACGTCACCGAAGATATCAATGAGATCATTCCTTATCCGCTCGTGAGCACGGTCGAGCACATCCTCAACGATGAGACCTTCCATCCCCAGCGAATACGAGAGTCCGACTTGAGTTTTGATTCCCACCTTTCGGGCTTTGTATACAAGGTCCGACACGAGGGGAAGATCTATGTCAAGAAAGAGATTCCGGGCCCCGACACGGTGGACGAGTTCTTGTACGAGATGAATGCCCTGCACGCTCTGCACGATTCGAGATATGTCATCCAGCTGGAAGCCATTGTGCTCGACGACTCGAGTCAACTGGTCAAAGGCTTACTCATCAGCTACGCCGAGCGCGGTGCCGTTGTGGACTTGCTGTACGACCATCGAGGAGCGATTCCATGGGAAGACCGCTGCCGATGGGCCGAACACGCGGTCCGGGGTCTGAGCGACGTCCACGAGGAGGGTTACGTGCAGGGTGACTTCACCCTGTCGAATATCGTCGTGGACGCCGACGGCGACGCCAAAATCATCGATATCAACAGACGTGGCTGTCCCGTGGGTTGGGAGCCCCCGGAAATCGTCAGCAAAATCGCCAGCAACCAGCGCATCTCCATGTACATTGGTGAAAAATCAGACCTCTACCAGCTGGGCATGACGCTGTGGGCGCTGGCCATGGATGACGACGAACCCGAGCGACACGACCCGCCCCTCGGTGTCGACGCGTTTCCGTCAGAAATCCCCGAATGGTATCAGGATGTGGTCCGACTGTGCTTGTCCCCCCGACCGCGAGATCGCTTATCCGCGAAAGAGCTGGTCACCATGTTTCCCCCCCAAAACGCCACGTCGTCGGCGCGGCCGCTTCAGACGAGGCCTAGCCTCGCATCACGCGCACAAAAGCAGTACATTGACCCGGCCAACGCGGTCGAGCGGGACGATATTGAGCGCTTGAGCATCACTCACCGTGAAGCCGGAATGGCCCCGTACTCTCCCCAGAGTTCTCGGGGCGATTACACGTTTACATATCCCCGATCTTCGAATTACGACTACGAGAGTGCGAGTTCCGCGTTTGAACGACCCCGAGGGCGACGACCGCCATCAAATTCGGCACACCTGGGACGAGGCGAAAGGCGTCATTGGCTGCCGGAAAGGGATCCATCACTGACCGATGATGACCTGGAACCTCAGATTCTCGCCATCTTTCCGGGTCAGGAGCCAGAGTACGACGAGGTAGAGCTGGATGGCCACCCGTATCTGGTGCACCACTTGAACGAAGAGGAGCTGCGAATCTTGGGGCATCAGTCTCCGGAAGACCACTCGGAGCATCCTCGAGAGGTGACCGGTGAGAGCATCGAGATCGACATGCCTCCTCCGCTTCCAGAACCCGCGGACTATGTGCCCCAGCGGCGTCCTTCGTTGCTGATGGGAACCTCTGCGACTTCGGGCAGCACACCACGGAATAGCCATTCAATGTTGCCTTCGTGGGCGCCCAACAATGCCAGCACGCTGGCGGCGAATTGGCCGTCGTCATCGGCCGACCTCCGTGGCTTTGGTAGCCACCCAGATCTGGTAGATGAAAGGCCGGACGAACCCGGCGTCGGCGGTCGCAGACCAGTCTTTCGGCCATCACCGTCGCCTCCCAGCCTGCCCTACGCAGATAGTGGTTATGACGAACCATTTGGCTCACTGGAGCACGATATACCTTTTGCAAATGGGTTGCTAAAAGTGGGGAAGCCGCATGAAGTAGATACGGCGTCGATGGTCCCAGTGTCTCTCGATGAACCGCGCCCCTCAATTCAACCTCCTTCACCGCAGAACGATGCCATATCAGATGGAAATCAGGAATTGGAATCTCTAGGACTATTGGTGCCTGCCCAGCCTGAGAAAGATCTGGAGCCGACAGCTGTCACTCCGGCAACAATGACATCCGGCGACTCTGCTCAGGACACCGCGTTGCCATCTGAGAGAGTGGACCTCGACGCCAGTACAGCGCCCAGCTTGGTCGATCAGCAGCCTAGTTGAAGATGGCCTGATTTGTCAGGTCGAAGCTAATCACTTTATCCCCACTCTATAGCCCACTGATTTTGTCGGTGCGGGAGCGAACCCAACAGTGGCGGATCGCTTCAACGGCGCCGTCCGGTGGCACCGATGCATCCTTGCTAGAGGAGTCTCGAAGGATGGCGTTTCGGCAGTTTGCGGCGAATGTATCATACACTATTATCAGTTGACAATGGTTATAGGAGGCCAAGTTGATGCCATGGCAAGGGAGGCTCTTTCTGGCGGACCAGACAATTTCTTGTTGTTGGCACTTTTCCCGAGTTCTGGAAGATGAGGAAGAGGGTATATTTGAAGTGAGAGAGGAGGACGCCATTCAATTCAATTCCTTTCAATTCGAGATTTACAGAGTCATCTCGCATGAGGGGGGAGATTTGTAGGGACGACAATGAGCCCTACGCTGCGAACGGCCATTATGCGATTGCAATTGTGCAGACGGACAATGGGGACCTGGTGCCGCGTCGTGGATTGTGGGCGACATCAGAAGGAGAACGATGGATCACCGACTTCGCAAGTGATGGAAGAATTTGGAGCAGGGGGAGACAGCGAAGAGCGAATGTAGGACAGAAACACGAAACGCAAAGGGCACGAGCAAGAATGTCAATCACGCCACGGGTGGACTTGTATTGGTTGAGGATTTTGAAGTATGAATGATATGACTGACGAAGGAATGAAGGAACGACCAAAGAATGGATGGATGCAGTCGATTTCTTGCATATTTCTACTATATTATCCATGAGATGATGCGAAACTTATAGGATATGAAGCCAAATATGAACGAAGGACCGGCACTGGACCACAGTCACCAATTTGAACGGGATTGACTGGAGGCCAAGTGCTGGTGCAGCCAATATTTGCTCTCGTGAGATTCCTCAGCTTCTGGAAGCGGCGGCAGGGAGAAAGGCAAGGATGGTGGATGCACATCAGTAAAGAGACGTGACGGAGTGATTTGACCGACCTTTTAATCGTGGTTAATGAGGGAATGAGGGAGGACAGGACTCACCCACTGCCTTTGAGATACAAGGAAACATTTCGATTATTTGTCCATTACCTGTCTAAATATCCCCAACTCACTCCGTGGCAAATCTAGGTTTCGGGATAAAATGCAGATACCTCCCGATAAGGACAATTTTCCCTTCCTTTTCGCCGTCGCCGTCCGCTGGTGCTTTGGCTTCGACTTCGACGATGTCGAAAACCTCCCGGACTCCCTGGACCACGCGAGCGGTGCCGTCTGTGCCGAGAACGAGCCCTTTGGTCCGGTGGACTTCGTATCTTCTCTCGTCTGCCCCGTTCTCATCAGAATCGTCCCAAAGGATTCTTTGTAGCCAGCTCTCGAGGAGAGAGATTTGTGGCGGGTCCAATGGCGGCAAGGGAATCGTGAGTGTGGACATGGTCGGGTCCAGGTGGGAGTGGCCTTTGCTGGCGAAGGAAGGGGCGGACGTGGGAGTGGAAATGGCAGTAGGCGCCGGGAATGAGGAGTAGGCGTGGAGGTCGAGAACCGTGCCAGAAAGGTTGGGAACGTGGGAGCGCGAGGTGGGGACGAGTGTGGCGAGACCGTTGATCGAGGAGACGCGAGATCTGACGAGGTCGAGTTGAGCCGAAGAGACCAGGTCGGTCTTGTTGAGGAGGATGACGTCGGCGTGGGAGATTTGGAGGTGCGCGGTTGTCAGTAGCGGGCCTGTGTGGTTGTGGCGAGAATGAGTCGTGCTGGTCTCCGACTCCGGGAGTTCTTCGGGGGCCGGTTCGTCGAGACTCTTCAGGATGTTCTTCGCATCGACGACGGTCACGATGCCGTCGAGATAGATGCTGCTGCCGAGGCCTTCGTCCATCCAAAACATGGGTGCAATGTTGCCAGGATCCGCGACGCCCGTCGTCTCGAGGAGGATGTAGTCGAAGTTCTTCTGACGTTCGACGAGAGACTCGAGTGCTGCGACACCCGAGTCTTTGACGCTACAGCAGATACAACCGTTTGCCAGTGGGATCCATTCCTGTGCTTCTGTGCCATCTTGGGAGATGGTCAAAGACTTCTCAATGTCTGCCGTGTTCCCGAATTCTATCAAATGGCCATTAGTATGGGCTGTTTTTGGATGGAGGACGGGACTACCAGCCGTTTAGTATGACAGCGATCTTCTTGCCATGTTCGGCGGTCAGAATATAGTTGAGCAGGGTCGTCTTTCCTGCTCCTAGATAGCCTGGGTTCTGTTCAGAACTTCTCTCATGGCCGTGATCATCCCTCCCTACCTGTAATAATAGTGATTGGAACTTTCTTGATGGATGTCTCAGTAATGTCTGCCGATGCCGTGATCGCCTCACCAACGTTGACAAGGTCAGGCACCTCGCTATCGTCGGGATCGTCCATGCCTTCAGCACGTCGGTGTTTGTCGCTCAACAGCCAAGGTCTCGCTCGTGAAAGGTTCTTCTGGTTATGTCAGTCAGCCTTGGCGGGACGTCATAGACTTGTTCATTCCCCAGGCACATCCGCCGCTAGTGGTCGATCATCACTCTAGGAAATTTAGCCGCCCGCGATGGCCACTGAACAATGCCTCTGCCACAGGGTGCGAGATCGACCGTCAGCCCTTGGGAGTGAGCAACTGTCTTCAGACGACAGTTGCACGGTCTGGATCAGAAGATGGCCGCCGTGACCCCGTCTCGCTCCGGCGTGTCGCCGTCCAGCTCTCCTCGTCTGCCGTCTCCTCCACCCATTCCAGAAGTTCAATTTGGTCCCAAGAGTCCGTCGATCCAAGATGTGGGTAGTGAATTACAGCTCGATGCTTCAACAAGGCCGGATGAAGGTGCTGCCAGAAGAATCAGACCAGGCACAAAGGCTGCCGACATGGCGAGAGGGCCACCTCTCGTTCCTCTGAACCAGGTATGCTTGGTCTAGACGTCAGATCTGTTGTCGACAATCCGCTGACACTCGCCCTCAGCTCGACTCTCCTTTCCAGCTCCACGAACACCTGAAAGCGCTGTACTCTGACCTCACTCACACGGCCGGATCTACGCGAACCATCCCGATCACACGAGAGACGGCGCTCAAGCTGGCGACCCCACCGGAAATCAACTCTGAACCTGTCGATCGCAACCTGTGGCTTTACGAGCTGTGTCGCTTCCTCACCATGAAAGCAAACCTCGTCTCCATCTACCTGATGAGCGATAGTCCTCCCTGTTCGTCCTTGACCTGTCCAGAAATGCGGGCATCTGAGTGGCAATATCTCTGCGCGGTACATGAACCGCCCAAGTCCTGTTGCGCCATCGACTACTGCAATCACACCCTTGACTGGGCTGCAAACGTCCTGACAAGCCCCAAACACTTCCCGTCCCGACTGCAGCTTGGCGGTGACAGCGGCAATGTCTTCCAGAGCATGAGACAACTGACCAACATCTTCCGTCGGGTCTACCGCATCTTCGCGCACGCGTGGTTCCAGCACCGTGAGGTGTTCTGGACCGTCGAGGCCACACACGGGCTCTACATCTTCTTCAAGACCGTTTGCGACGAGTATCAGCTGATCCCCGAAGACAATTACACAATTCCAGCCGAGGCCGAATCTGGACGTGATGAGGCCGAGGCCCCGGTCAACTCCACCGGTCCTGACACCGCTTCCCGCATACAGATCCTGCGAAGAGTCAGCCAACCTGCAACACCAGAAGATGTTCAACAGCACAGTGAGACTCAACCCCCCACGACTCTCAGCAGCGGCGCTACGACCCGTCGGCACAAGCACACCCCCAGCACAGGTAGTCACGTTGGCACAATTGCTGAAGGTCAGGAAGAAGAGGAGCTGCCACCACCACCGCCACCACAAGAAGGAGAAGAGGAGCAATCAACTGAAGGAGTCTCTTCTCAGCCCGCCTCCCAACCATCGGTCAAGAACCCATCTCCTGAGAGGCCTCTTCTGCAAACCCTGGGCCCTCTTGACATTAAGAGCACCATTCCGGCATATGAGCCTGGAGCACCAGAAGACCCGACCCCGACGATTGCTGGTCACGATAAAGACCCGCTTGATGCCGCTGGCATGAAGAAGGACGAGGGGGAAGAGGACGTCATGTCGCCGTCTGGCGGAAGCATTCGGACAAGCGGATCGGATGTGTTGGGTGCTATTCTTGGACACATGGACGACTTGGAGGATGCAGCCGTTCCACCAGAAAAGAGGCCTGAAGAAAGCGCCGACGAACAGGATCCGGACGAGACGATGGAGAGAATTGAAATGCCAGAGAAGGCCGCCGAGGCTGAATCTCAGTAACCTGTACCCCCACGGCATGATACCCGCGGAACGCCCCTCACCCGCATCGCATAGCATGGCATAGCATGGCATAGCGTGCCCAGACGAGTTTGCCGATGATGAAATTTCATATGGAGTCTGTTTTCTGTTGCTGCAGGGAGCTTTTTTTACGGGCTGGAAACGACTGCGGCATAGTCTGGACCTCTGGTCCAGCGAGATGTCATGGCGAGAACCTCGAATTCATACATGCATCTCCTACAAAGATGTCCGGACGCTGGGAGAATGACAGGAGGGGAGTTGACAATGGTGGCTCTGTGGGAGAGAGTAAACAATGCATTGTCTTGCTGATGCTCAAATATGCTACATCCACTCATTTCCATGCGCTCAAACCGGCCCACGGATCCGCAGCGGCGTTTTGTCCTTGCCCCTGAGATTGTTGCGGCTGCGACGAAGGTGGCCTGGGCTGGATGTAATTGGCATATCCTCCAGGGCCACTGGGCCAGACGGCCGATGGATTTGGGGGATAGTGAGTAGTGCTCCCTCCACCGGGCGGTCCAGGAGGTGGAGGAGGGGGCACGTAATTTTGCGGCATATTGTAGGGGGACGGGATGCTTTGATATGGGAGTTGAGGTTGCGAAGCCATCCCGGAATGAGGAGAAGGTTGCGGGAGTGGATACTGCCCTTGCGGAGGGTAGCCGTACTGGGTATTGTATTGGTGGGTTGGACTGGTGAAGTTCAATGGTTGGAGCGATGTCTGAGATTGAGACGTTTGAGGAGGGACGTGAGTTTGCTGGGGGGAGAAATATGTGTTCAGTTGACGGCTGCCCGGAGAGGTGATCACGGGTGACATACTGTAATGTTGCTGGGGTCCGCCAGGTTGCTGGAGAGGGGATGTGATATTCCGTTCCGGATATGCCATAGGATTGTAGCCGACCGATAAGGGGACGGCGGCACCCTGGCCAAAGGCGTGTTGTTGACCCGCCTGCGGGTCGACGGGCGACTGGCTGGGGAGTGGATTTGGTGGCTGGAACTGCTGACCATATCCGTTGGGAAGCACTGGTGCCGGTGAGTGGCGGGGAGGGATGGTAAAGCGAGGATCGGCGTTTGTGGTGGTGTATGAGGGCGAGTTAGGGTCCGATGATTTGGAAACACTGACCGAAGGTAGCGGAGGAAGAGCCGGCGGCCGGCTCTGTGAAGGAGAGGACGATTTCGGCTCTACCGTGAGCCGTTCCATCAACTCCTGCATTCTTCTCTGTTCCGCGGCCGCTTGATCATGGGCGGAGCTCTGCTTGCTGTTCTCAATCTGACTCAAGAGTTGGGCGCCCTCTGCCCTTCTGTTACCGACAAAGGCTTCAACATTCTTGCTCAAGCTGTCGGCATTCTCCTTCATTTCACCGTAGAAGCCTTGCGCACGCATGAGGCCTTGGATGAGGTCTTCGTGGGCGCCGAAGATGCGCCTGTATCTGTTTATCACGCTCGTCCTGCTTCTCTGGATGTTGTCAAATTTTTGCTGATCAGTGCGCACGCGCTTATCCTGCAACAGGTCGCCAAATGCTTTGGTCAGGTCCTTCAATAACGAGGCCTGCTTGTGCACGGTCGAAATGATCCGATTTTGATGGGAGCGAAACTTTTCCAGCTCCGCCTGGAACAATTGACTCTCCTGGTTGGCGATCGACTTCTTGTTCAGGATGAGCACGTGCGAGATGTCGTCAGTGTGCACCTTTTCTTTCAAATCTTTCAGCACTTGCATTCGCTCGCGTTTGACGAGATTGAGCTTCCTCAGCAAGTCTTCGACCTTGGCGATCTGCTCGGCAACTGATGGTCCGCCTTCGCCATAGTCCTCGTCAATGAGCGTCGGCTCGTCGTCCTCACCCTTTCCCTTTCGGCCGGACGAAGAACCGGCTTTGATCATGGCTTGCTGATAGAGGACGTCCACTTCTCCGCGCTCCCCAGCATTGCGCATCTCCTCAAAATCGACGTCGTATTGCCGCGCCGTCGAGAGCAATTGAGCGTCGCTGTTGGCCGCTTCGTCGACCATGTCCCGATAGCTTTTGATATCGACCCGGAGCGTCGAATTTAACCGGGAGCTGGGCTGCTGCGTCCAGTCGGCCCCGTATTTTGATCGCATCTTCTCGCACACACTCTCTTCCATATCCAGCTGTTTGGTGCTCTTGGATAAACTCTCCAGCACGGTCGCTTTGTCTTTCTGGAGCTGGTCAAACGCGTGGGCAAAAGGTTCATGTGTCGACAGTTCACGGCACCACCGCTCAAAGTCCGGGTCCACGCTCATTTCCTGATCCATGCCCCCCTTCAGCACGTTCAAACTGTTGGGAAGCTTGAGATAGTCTAAACTGGCCGCCATCTCCCCATTCGCTTGTTCCACCTTCTCGGCTTCGGAGCGGATCAGTTTGGCCTTTTCCTCGTCGTACATGCTGGCGGACTCGGTCACCGACAAAGGCACGATCTTTTGAAATATGTCAGGCCCGATAATGCGTTGGATATCTTGACCTTGGTAGAGTTCGGATAGTGGTACGGCCTTGGCGGCCGGCACTTTGGAGACAGGCACCAACGCCGCTTCGGCCGGCACATTCTGATGATAGATGAAATCATTGTCCTTGACCAACGAGGTCAATCTTTCTTGGACAATCTCCAGCTGTCGTTTCGTGATCGCCTGCAGGGCCGAGGCCGTATCGGATCCGAGGTTCGAGACCGTAGAGGGTGTCGATGGAAATGCTTTTGCCAATGAATAGGCCTGCTTGCTGGCTTTGTCTGCCAGCTGGAGACGTGCAATGGCCGAGCCTTGTAAGTTGCCCTCGTCTTCCGTCAAGGACTGATAGTACTCGGCCAGGGACGAACAGTGCAGCGTCTTGATCTGGATTAATTTCAGCCACGTGAAATCGAAGATCGCTCTCGCTCCCTCGGCTTCGAGACCTTCTTTCGCTTGACTGTACAGGAACTGTGCTTGGGCCGCCAGCTTGGCCAACAACGCCGACTTCTTTCCATCCCGGACCTGCTTTTCGAGGAAGACCTCCTGCGCCTGTGCGAGTGTGATGTTGACCAATGTCTTGACCGTATCCCTACTGAGGTCGGTCGAAGGCGCGTGCAAGAAGTTCTCGTTGATGTAGGTGAACATGCCGGCCGAGGCTTGGAATGAATGGTAGGCCGTCTTCAATCCATTGTCGTCAGATCGGTTTTGTGTGGCCGCATGACAGGAGAGCACGGCGGAGATGTTGAAGATAACCGAGGCTTTCTCGTATGCCAGTGAGTACTGCGACGTCGGCTTGTGGGTGAACGCATCGAACCTGCAGACCGTTACTCGGCTGTCCCCCGAGGAGGTCCCCAGAAACATACATACCATGTGAAAGAGATCTTGATGTGGTTCTCGTCGACGGGAAATCGCAGATCCAGAAGCTCAAGCTGGCCATAATATCGATAGAGCAGATCGCGCCCCGAAGCACTGTCTGCACCTGCCCCTCGCATGTCTTGCCGGAACCTGTTCAAGGTGGCACATTCTTCCGAATACTTTTCCGGGTCATCGCCATAGCTGGTCTGAATGTAGTTCTTCAGAGGCGCTATCCAGTCAATCTCGCTCGTCTGCTTGAGCGGACTGGACAGCATCGGCGCCTGCACCATCATGATAATAGCCGTGGGCCGAGAAGTCAGAAGGCGACGGAAGGGTAACTAACGGATGACCGAGAATAAGGAGAGACGCTCCATCCAGGTTAGAGGCACAGGATGTTCGAGGATTGCGATATGGTAGCCTGGATAGCCGCCGCTATGTAGGATGTGATATATGGGCTGCTTCTAGAACGACACGTGCAGTTGCCGCCACACCAGTGACGTCCGTCCCGCAGCTCCCACTCTCCCCCCCTGAATGCAGATCATCTCGCAACGTTATCGGACTCATAATGAGGAGGGGTTGACTCGCAAGTACCCGAGCTGAGATAATACTGTGAGTTGAAGGGTATTCCGTACATATATCTAGTGTCTAAAGCAGACTATAGTGTACATATGTAGGGCCAAAGGGCTCCTCCAATCTTCCAGAGCCGATGTGGCCATCGCTGTGATGAAACATTCAAGGCTCGTCCATTCTCGCCGTCGCTATGCTTTTGAAACAAAGGGAGTGGCAATAACCCGAGACAGGTTTAGCCAGAGCCTGCCGCCTTTTTTGGCCCTTCCTCATCCTTCGGGCCTGGCCTTTCGTTCTTTTCACTCTTTTCACCCTTTTCACCCTTTTCATCCTTTTCAGGTTCAAGATCGTCATGCTGGTGAGTGAGCTTGTGCCAGGCCGCTTTCAGGAATCCTTCGTTCTTGTGATCTACAGCTTTGTTCGACGACTGGGAAGGTTTCGACGGTCCACCGGCGGAGCTGTTGGCTTCCCTGCGGTCTTGTCAGCACTCACGTGGTTGGTCCTGGCACCAGCCATATCTTACTTTCTGTACTGGCCCAGGTTCATGATCCTCTTGGCCGATTTGTCTCCCATCTCATCCGCCAACATCTCAGCCAGGGTCCGTTGGTTGGCGCTCAAATACTTGGGCATGTTGACTTTGAATTCGACACGCAGGTCACCGGACGCCGGGCCGCGGCCGCTCAATCTTTTCATGCCCATGCCACTGAGGACGACCTTGTCGCCCGTCCCCGTCCCGGTGGCCACCCTGACCTTGACCTCACCATCCAGCGTGGGCACGAGAACCTCACCACCAAGCAAGGCGGTTGTCAGGGGGATCGACGCGGTGTAGAGGACATCGGCTCCGCTGCGACTGAATCGTGCGTCTGGTGCGACCCGGATGAAGACGTAGAGATCTCCTCGCTGGGACCGGGCTTGGGCGTTCGCCGCCGTGCCCGTGGGGGGAGCATCGCCTTCTCCCGATACCCGTAACCTCATGCCGTCCTCCACGCCGCCGGGGATGTCGACTCGAACGGTCTTCCGTTGCCGGACCACTCCATTTCCAGAACAAGAACCACACTCAGATCCACGAGGAATGACGACGCCGTGGCCGCCGCAGGCGTCGCACGTGCTTGCCATTTGAAATCCCTGCTGCATTATGTGTACCCTTGTCCCCGTCCCGTTGCATCGCTTGCACTGCTGGCGTGAGGTGCCCGGTTTCAGTCCATCTCCTTTACACGTCTCGCACCGCACGAGCGGCGTGATGGTGATGTTCTTGGTGACTCCCTTGGCAGCGTCCATGAAGGAAATGTTGGTTTGGACCTCAATGTTTTCTCCCACCAGGATCTCTTCTTGGAACGGTGATTGTCGCCGCCCTCGGCGTCCACCGGTGAAGGCGCCAAAGAGGTCCTCAAAATTGAACTCGGAAGCAAACCCTCCTCCAAATCCGGCAAACGGGTTGCCGCCTGCGGCTCCAGAGAATGGGTTCGCCCCGGCGGCAGCCCCCGGATCGAATCCAGCTCCTTGATCGAATGCCGCAGCGCCAAATTGATCCCACGCTGCCTTCTTCTGTGGGTCATTCAATAACTCGTACGCTGCCTGTGCATCGGTAAACTTTTCTTTCGCATTCGGATCTTTGTTCGTATCAGGATGGTACTTCTTCGCCAGTGCATAATAAGCTTTCTTGATCTCTGAAGTCGATGCATTTCTGCCAACGCCCAGTGTCGTATACGGATCTTTCGTCGCAAGCGCAGCAGTCGTGGCCGAGAAAGCCCGCCGCGGTGGGACGACGGATCTGGTAATCGTCGAGGTGCTATTCCTCCGGCGTATTGGATTTGATCGCGAGGAATCGTAGAACCTCCTTGTCTGCGCCGTTCGTCGGAACGTTTCGTATTGCCTAGGACATTGACTGGCGGGTCTGAAAAGTCGAACGGGCAGCGCCGCAGTGCCGGCCCACGCAGGGCCAACTACGCTCATTGAAATGGTAATGAAATCGACTGGCTAATTATGGCAATAAGAAGAAGAACATTGGAGCGTAAAGTTATGGAGCCAAAGAACAAATGGTCGTTCCTGTCGACTCTGAAATGCTTTGCTTGCTGGCTGCAGAAAGTTCGAGGTGTCCGGACCCGCAGGGTCTTGGCGACACTCTCTCCGCGGCAGTGGTTGATGATCTCAGTCAGCAAGAATGGCGAGTGCGTATTTGATGGGGACCTGCAGTTTGCAAAGTCCTTGTCCACACCGCGCCTCGGCTTCCCCCTTTCTTCGTCCCTCTTTATCTTACATAGAATCCTGAGATTGCCATTCGCTCCACAAATCGTTGGTAGAGCTCTTGACACCACCTCCCTCTTTCCATAGCATGCTTCGAGGGCAAAGTCTACCATGGAGGAATGCACTCCTAAAGAGCCAGCGCACGCTCTGTCGAGATTGCAGAAGGCAGCTCTTGCGCCAAAGTCCTCTGTTGTCTTCTCTCAAACCTGTCCCAAGCTCCTCCTTTGGTCGTGCGAATGCGCCGCCGCGACTCCAGGTCCGAGGATTCTCATCACACAATGTACACCTGAAAGACAAACCGCCCGAAGATGATACATCTCCCGGGAGTGAAGGCACGGATTCAACGGTCAAGAAGGGAGACACAGAGTTGGAAGAAGCCCCCAGGACAGAGGACGCCGCCGAATCCAAACGGCCGACCGGCGAGCCGCAAAACCCGCCTCCGTCGAACGATGGCCGACCCGGTGCTGCTGGCGGAGGGACGGGCGATTCAGGGACCGGCTCTGGCCAGAGCTCAGGCGGTGGTGATAGCACAAAGCGCGGGAGAAGAACGACCCAGATTTCCAAACCAACAGTTCCCGACACGTATCCGCAGGTGATGGCCATTCCCATCGCTAAGCGACCGCTATTTCCCGGATTTTACAAAGCCATCACGATCCGAGACGCGAGCGTCGTGGCCGCTATCCAGGAGATGATAAGACGTGGCCAGCCATACGTGGGAGCCTTCCTGTTCAAAGATGATTCAGCCGACAAGGATATTATTGAGAAGATGGACGATGTTCATGAAGTCGGCGTCTTTGCTCAGATCACAAGCGCTTTCCCCGTCCATGGCGACGAGCACAGTCTGACCGCGGTTCTGTACCCGCACCGGCGAATTAAGATGACCGCCCTCATGCCTCCCAGCCGTGGCGAGCAACGTGACCAGGCGCCGCCGACCGTCGAGGTGCAGCCGGTCAAGGAGGAGAAGCCGAAAACGGGCAGCACAACCGAGAACAAAGGAGATGTTGTGGCGAGTTTCGAAGAGGCCAACAAGGATCAGCAAGCCCAACCAAGCATGTACGAACCGACCAGTTTCCTCCGAAAGTATCCGGTGTCCTTGGTGAACGTGGAGAACTTGACCGAAGTCTTGCAGGATAAGAAAAGTGATACCATCCGGGCTCTGACGTCCGAGATTGTCAATGTCTTCAAAGAGGTGGCCAGCCTCAACCCCCTCTTTCGGGATCAAATATCAGATTTCAGCGTGTCTCAGTCGGCGGGAAATGTCATCGAGGAGCCGGCCAAGTTGGCCGACTTTGCCGCGGCGGTGTCGGCCGGCGAGATCGAGGAGCTGCAAGATGTCCTGCAGACGATGGATGTCGAAGAGCGACTACACAAGGCATTGGTCGTGCTGAAAAAGGAGCTGATGAATGCGAAGCTGCAGTCCAAGATTTCCAAGGATGTCGAGAGCAAGATCCAAAAGCGCCAAAGGGAGTACTGGCTCATGGAGCAGATGAAAGGCATCCGGCGTGAGCTGGGCATTGAGTCGGACGGCAAGGATAAACTGGTGGAAAAGTTTAAAGAAAAGGCGCAGAAACTGGCCATGCCCGAAGGGGTGAAAAGGGTGTTCGAGGAAGAGCTCAACAAGCTGGCCCACCTGGAGCCTGCGGCTTCCGAATTCAACGTGACCAGGAATTACCTCGATTGGATCACGCAGATCCCTTGGGGCCAGAGGAGTGCCGAGAACTTTGGGATCAAGAATGCCATGACGGTGCTGGATGAAGATCACTACGGCCTGAAGGATGTCAAGGACCGAATCTTGGAATTTATCGCCGTCGGCAAGCTTCGGGGAACCGTCGAGGGCAAGATCCTGTGCTTTGTGGGACCACCCGGTGTGGGTAAAACGTCGATTGGCAAGTCGATTGCAAGAGCCCTCAACCGGCAATACTACCGCTTCAGCGTCGGTGGACTCACAGACGTCGCTGAAATCAAGGGTCATCGGAGGACATACGTGGGCGCCCTGCCCGGGAGAATCATTCAGGCGCTCAAGAAATGTCAGACGGAGAATCCCCTGATTCTCATTGACGAAGTGGACAAGATCGGCCGAGGACACCAAGGAGACCCCGCTTCTGCCCTCCTGGAGCTGCTCGACCCCGAACAAAATTCCAGCTTTCTGGATCACTACATGGACGTGCCGGTCGACCTGTCCAAGGTCCTCTTCGTCTGTACGGCGAACATGACCGATACGATTCCCCGCCCCCTGCTAGATCGGATGGAAATGATTGAGCTAAGCGGCTACGTGGCCGATGAGAAAAAGGCCATTGCCGAGCGCTATCTGGCCCCGCAAGCCAAAGAACTCTCCGGCCTGAAAGATGTGGACGTCCAGCTGGACGAGTCGGCGATTGAGGAGCTCATCAACAAGTACTGCCGCGAGTCGGGCGTGCGGAATCTCAAGAAACAGATCGAGAAGGTCTATCGTAAATCGGCGCTCAAGATCATCCAAGATCTCGGAGAAGATGTCCTTCCCGAGTCAGACGCTTTGACCGAGGAGGGCAAAGCCGCGCTGGAAGAAGCCAAGAACGATGACAGCGATGTCAAAGACACGCCCGACACGATCGAGAAAGAGACGACCGAAAAGCCGAGGGAGGCGCTGAAAGTGCCCGATACGGTCCATGTGACCATCTCCCGAGAGAATCTCAAGGACTATGTCGGCCCACCGGTATTCACATCAGATCGCCTGTATGAGACGACGCCGTCGGGCGTCGCGATGGGTCTCGCGTGGACCAGCATGGGCGGGGCTGCTTTATACGTCGAGTCTATCCTTGAATCTGCTTTGTCCCATTCGAGTCGCCCAAGTCTGGAGCGGACGGGCAATCTGAAGCCCGTGATGAAGGAATCGACCAGCATCGCGTATTCCTTCGCGAAGCATATCATGGTGACAAAATTCCCGGAGAATCGCTTCTTTGACCACGCCAAGATTCACCTGCATTGTCCCGAAGGCGCTGTGCAAAAGGATGGGCCGTCGGCAGGTGTCACGATGGCGACATCTCTGTTGAGTTTGGCCATGGACAAGCCAGTCGACCCGGCTTTGGCCATGACCGGCGAACTGACCGTCACCGGCAAAGTTTTGAGGATCGGCGGGCTCAGAGAGAAGACGGTGGCCGCCAGAAGAGCGGGTTGTTCCAAAATCCTCTTTCCAAGAGATAACTGGGGTGATTGGTGTGAACTGCCCGATGTGAGTTTCCTAACCCTTTCCTCGCATCGTCCTGGCTTTCCAGTACTGACTCTGTCGTGATAGAACATCAAAGAAGGCATTGAAGGGCACGCCGTCGACTGGTACAGTGATGTCTTTGATATTGTCTTTCCCGACGTCGATGCCGACGAGATGAACAACCTCTGGAAAGAGCAGTTGAAAGAGCCCGAGAAGAACGCACAGAAGGAGAAGGAGGAGGACGAAGACGATTGAGAGAGGAAATAAACGTTAAAAAGGGAAAAAGAAAGGGCATGCCAAGTACCGAGAAAGCCCTACTTGTTTCTTTCGACCGACCGGGTGCTTCGATTATTTCTTGCATTATGTGGCGGCGCCTGTTCTACCTCATTTCGTCACCGGACCCGCGTGCATCTAGCGGATGAATACTGATAGATGGCTTGATATACATGGCCGGATCGTGGCACGGCTGGGAAGTATCTGTGGTGCAACGAATTTTATTGGAAGTCGAAGCGCCGCTAGGAATTATGTTTCAAGACAGGGAAGCAATCTCCTCTCAGTGGGGACGAGTGAGTGTAGGATAGGTAAAGAATTTGAAAGCGTCGGTCGGAGACGAAATTGACTCGTGATTACTCACTTCTCTTCTATCGTCGATTGAGGCCTTGCTGGTGGATGTAGATTTGTCATACCCGAACAGTTCTCGGATGCAAATCACAGCGACTAATATACATCTTCATCAGATGAGATTGGCACCGCGTCCTCGGCGCCTCTGCAATGGACTCTCCTAGCAATATCTCTTTCGTGCTGCTCGAGGAGCATTTCATCTTGGTCTTGACTTTCTCCCATCACAGCTACGGGCAGGAGATCTGGTTCTTGGTCTTCCTGGTGCTGGCGTGGTGAAATGGCATCATCGGCCTCGTCCTCGTCCTCACTGTCGGCAATCTCGATCGCTTTGCGCTTGTTGGGTCTCACCGCGTCCTCTCCGGTACTTTCCGCAGAAGCCTGTGGCAAAGGGAGTGGTTGGCCATTGAAGGTAAGATCGGCCGAGATTTCTTCTTCTCCCAGCCTGATTTCTCGAATGCCCCCCTTCTGCAGATTAGCCCTCGCCTTTTACACGTCAGGAAGAACACCACTCACCGTCGAGATGATGAATGGAACTCCCTCCACATGGACGTCTTTTCGGGCAAGTCTTTCTACTTGAGCAAACCTGATCTGCTCTTTCAGAGTAAATCCGTCGTTGTTCGCCACGTGAACCGGTGGAAAGTCCCGATATAGCACAATGCGCGTATGAATACCGGCATCCCATGCTTGGCTGGCAAGGGCAGGCTTCAGAGTCGCCTTTTGTCCAGCCTTCAAACTGATAGACGCGTTGTTCAAGACAACAATCGCAACATTCTTCAGAGCTGCCAATTTTGTCATTGCAGCAGCCAATGTCTCGACAATCTGAAACCTTCGTCCGGCATTTTTCTGTGCCAGTGTGTCTTGTTGGGCGGCTGCCGCAGGCTTTTTGGCGTTGGACGTCCGTGGAAACGAACCTAAGATGAGATTGGACATATCATCCACCAGTATTAGAGCGGTTTTCGGTGGTGGAAACAACTGGGTGGGATGCAAGAATAAAGTCAACAGATGCGGCAGGACCCTTGCTTCGATGCACTCGAACTTGTCCTCAATCATCTTCTTTTGAGAGCGAGGCTGGCAAGGCCAAGGAGGAGGATGAGGGGGAAATCCCTGTTCCTCTTGGGGAAATTGGTAGGCCGTCATAAGCTCCTTCAAGCGGCGGGGAAGTAAGGGAGAACCGGTGTTAATCCAGGTAACAGAGTCATCGTTGTCGGCGTGGATGGTGTTGACAGCCAGTTGTAATGCAATGGTGGTCTTTCCTACGCCCGGAGGCCCATAGATCTCTGTGACATGTCCTCGTTGAAAACCCTGGTGGCCTTTTGGACTTCCATCGGCCACTAAGGCGGCATCCAAGCTTGGAAGTCCGACCGGGATTCCCTTGGCTTTCCTCAACGCGTGCTCAAGAGCCTGAGTTCCTGAAATAGTCGGCAAGCGATCTGATCCGAGTCAGCATCGATAGTAGATATTGTGTCCAAGAGCATTACAAACGCGAAGATGAGGAGGAAAGGTTGTGGATGTCTGGTGCTGGCTCTTCCATGACAGAGTGGATCTGCGGACATTGTCAATTCGTGGAGGGAACTCCTTCGCATGAAGGCGAAATTGGCGTCCGATAGTCTTCCAGAATGCGAAGATTAAGCAGAGATGGTAAGGTGAAAGCACCTCGATGTTGTACATCAGCCGGTGCGCCCAAGGTGTATTGAAAATGGCAGCACGTCAAATGACGCCAATTGGAGCGTCATTTGATCGGCGGGGAAGGCCAAGAACAAGCGTGTTTCTGCATTTATCAGGAAAGTCTCTCTTGCCTGTCTATACATTACCGCAGGACTAGAGAAGGAGCTAGGCTTCCTGACCTACGATCTCTACATTTATTGGAGGTATTGCTTCGTAGGTTGGCTGAGGGAAGCGGCGTGATGGCTATGGTCCTTGTCTCTGCTAAACAACTGACATTTATCCTCTACCTCTCCCTGACTATATCTCTTGCGTTTTGGTGGCTCAGACAAGTGCAGAGGAGCAAAAACCGGCCATTAGTCCCCAAAGGCTACAAGAAGTTGGGAGTTCAGAGGCAGTCCCACGTGCAGGACGAGTACGACGACCAGTATGCGATAGGGTCAGTCAAGGCGAACGGTGGGCCGTCTTCCAAGTGGAGAGTCAAGGCTCTGTTCATTCACCCGGTCAAATCTTGCGGAGAAGTCGAGTTGGATGCTGCGGACGTTGACGCCGCAGGGTTCACCTGGGACAGGAAATTCGCCTTTGCGGAATTGCTCACCCCCCAAACCCGGCTTGATGCGCCCGACGCGGAGAAGAAGCCTCGATGGACATTCAGGACGCAGAGGCAGCCAGGATACGAGAAGCTTGTGCACGTCAAACCAGAGATCTGGCTTCCGGATGACCATGCTGGTACAAACGCAGGCGTGTTGCTGGTGAAATATCCATATGTGCCGTCCGGATTATTGGCACCGCTAGAACGGTTCATGATAGTCCTAGGAATCATTTCCTCAAAGCGCTCCTTCAGCGTGCCCTTGGTGCCCACGGACAATCACCGGTATCCTGTGGAAGAAGTCACGATCTGGAAAGACAGTCCCAGATGGCTGAACTATGGCGAGCATGTCCCTGATGATTTCGCCACGTTTCTCAGGGTCAGCAACCCATTGACGCTGTTTCGGGTCGATCCAACATGTTACCGCGAAGTGTACCGTTGTGCGCCTCGTCGCGAACAGCTGGGATATCAGCCTGTGGTCGGGTTCGCCGATGCGTATCCCGTGCATATGCTCAACATCGCATCCGTGAGAGATCTTGCGGCCCGGGTCAAGCAGGACATCCCACGATTCTCCGCTCGGAGGTTCCGCTCAAATATCCTCGTCGTCGGCCCCGGGGCATACAATGAAGACGACTGGAAGAGGGTGAGGATCGGAGATCACGAATTCTACTGCGCCTGCCACACCGTGCGTTGTCGACTGCCTAATGTCGATCCCGATACCGCCGAGAGACATCCGGTCGAGCCGGATAAGACGCTGAAGTCATTTAGATGCATCGACGACGGTGATCCGCTCAATGCATGCCTTGGCCTGCAACTGGTTCCCGCAGAGTCAGAGAGATTCCTGATCCAAGTCGGGGATGAGATCGAGGTCCTGGAAAGAGGCGAACACCATTACATCAGACAGTAATCATTGGGCCAGCAGGCCGTGGCCCTGCACCCGTGCCAACCCGCCGGTGCCTGACGAGGCTGTGGCAGAAGCAACAAAAGCACCCCCAGGACTTTGGGGATGGCTCATTAGCTGCCCCCGGTCTTCTGTCCGACGTCCCGAAAACATACGGTGGCAGGTTTCATGATTTTGCCTCTAGTGCTACGGTTGTATAAAACATACGCGAGATCGCGACGGCCTGGATCAGCGTCGCTGGCCGGACGCGGCCTTGCCGTCGTTAGGCTAGAGGGAGTGGTCGGCGTGGCCCGACGAAAATCAAAGCTGGGTGCAAAGAAAAAAACTCTCATCGCGCCGATCTCCCCGCACCTCAAGGTTTATCTGCGCCGACCAACCGCTGCATGCCTGCTTTCGGATCAAGAAGCGGGCGAACACCAATGACACGACAGTGTCGCCATCTGCACGAGCCTGCAGAGAATTCAGGGAAAGGGATACCGACGTGGGAGGTCGTGGCCACCTCCGCCTTGCGAGATCGTTACTGGCCGCCTGGCCGGAGGCAAGCTTGGCTGACGAGGCCAATTTTCTTGTTCTTGACCAGGTCCCTGATGAAGAAACGCGGCCAGGCTCTGTATCTTTTGGTCCCAATGCCGAGTGATAAGTTCGGCCCATGTCAGGCCAGTTCCCCCGGCCAGGAATGCCCTCACCAGCATATAATCTGGCTGCCATCTCGACCGTCCGTGTCCGTCATTCCATCCACATCTAATAAACGGACGGGTGGATCAATCCACGCGCTCAGGCCATCTGAGAACTCATCTATTAGGTCTTCTCACCGACCTTGGTTAGAAAAGCTATATCAACCCGGCTCACGCGACCACCTGCCTCATTTCTCCTCAACCACCCCACAGTCTCCCAAGCACGCAGACGGAGGCCAGCATTCTCAACTGAGGTCGGAGTGAACTGCCAAATCATGGAGCCAGACCGGATCGGCCCAGACATGACGCCAAAGCGGCCTCTCAAGGACAAATTGGTCGATATACCTCGTCGAACCTTGAAGGCCCTCACGACCAAAGATGGCCTGGTGGGCGACTACGACTATGCTTTCCTCTTCACACCAACCATCCCGTTTCTGAAGCGGGAAAGGAAGGTTGCACCCTTCTTTGGCTTGAACGACAAGATGCCGATCCTGTTGGCTCTGCTTCTCGGCTTCCAACATGCCCTGTCCATGCTGGCCGGTGTCATCACGCCCCCGATCATTCTTTCGGGCCAGAGCGGGGCCAACCTGGACGCGGAAACGGCACAATACCTCGTCTCGACCTCGCTCATCGTGTGCGGGATTTTGTCTTCGGTCCAGATCACCCGACTTCACATCTACAAGACCTCGTACTTCATCGGCACGGGCCTGATCTCCGTGGTCGGCACTTCTTTTGCGACGATTCCCGTGGCGACGGGAGGTCTGGCTCAGATGTATGCGACGGGTTTCTGCCCCACCGACGCTGATGGCAATCCGTTACCGTGTCCGCGAGGATACGGCGCGGTGCTTGGGACCGCCTCCATCTGCGCGCTCCTCGAAATATGTCTGTCCTTCGCGCCGGCCAAGGTCTTGAAGAGGGTTTTTCCACCACTGGTCACCGGTCCCACCGTCGTGCTGATTGGCATCAACCTCATAGGATCTGCATTCCAAGCCTGGGCAGGTGGTTCGGGAACCTGCGCGTCTCGCCCGGACAGTGGCCCGTATCAGTTGTGCCCCAGCAACACGGCGCCACACGCTTTGCCATGGGGATCGGCCGAGTTCATTGGGCTTGGCTTCCTGGTCTTCGTTACTATCATCATCTGCGAACGATTGGGATCGCCCATCATGAAATCGTGTGCCGTCGTGATCGGTCTCCTGATCGGCTGCATCGTCGCCGCCGCGTGCGGTTATTTCGACAAGTCGGGCATCGACGCAGCGCCCGCGGCTTCGTTCATCTGGGTCAAGACCTTCCCGTTGTCACTCTATGGACCGATGGTTCTCCCCTTTCTCGCCGTGTTCTTGGTGCTCATGATGGAAGCCATCGGAGATATCACCGCCAGTTGCGACGTGTCCCGCCTTGAAGTCGAGGGCAGGATATTCGAGTCTCGCATCCAAGGCGGGGTGCTGGCCGACGGCCTCAATGGCGTGATTGCGTGCCTCTGCACCATCACGCCGATGTCGACCTTTGCGCAGAATGTAAGTTGCTTTTCTTCCTCGGGGATCCCTCATCGGAAGCGTCAGGCTGACTGGCATCCAGAATGGTGTCATTGCGCTCACGCGCTGTGCAAGTCGAAAGGCCGGTTACTGCTGCTGTTTCTTCTTGATCGTCATGGGCATCTTTTCCAAGTTCGCGGCCGCCCTTGTGGCCATTCCATCCCCCGTTTTGGGTGGCATGACGACCTTTCTGTTCTCCGCGGTCGCCATCTCTGGTGTCCGCATCATCTCGACAGTCCCCTTTACCCGACGCAACCGGTTTATCCTCACGGCCGCGATGTCGCTTGGGTTTGGTGCCACCCTAGTTCCCGTACGTATCAGTCACTCTCTGCGAGCACCATTGGGGATATTAACTGACGTGATCACGGAGCAGGACTGGTTTGCATATGTCTTTACATATCAAGGGAACAACAAATCGCTGACCGGTTTCTTCAATGCGATCGAGCTGGTCATGGAGACCGGCTTTGCTGTCACTGCCTTTCTCGCCCTGTTGCTCAACTTGATCCTGCCAGAGGAACTAGACGATGAGGCGACTGCCATCACTGCCGACGTTGTAGATGAGCGTGCCGACGCGCAGGAGTGGGAGCAGATTCGACGACCGAGCCACAAGGAGATCGTCCCGACAGGGTCCGCGGGTGCCGATCTTGCTGATGTTGAGAAGACAGTGCTGGTCAAGGACGCATAAAAGACTCTGGAGGCGCTAGAAAGAGCACCGAATCCATGTATGTGGTCTAGCATAGAGAGAATGTACTGTTTGCTACTCTCTTCCTCGGCTGTCTAGCTGATCCACAGGGAGAAGACAGGGTTGGCTGGTCTGTCCGATGCAGATGCCCACCACCAGCCAGACAAGCTTTACTCTCCCGACAACCACAGGATGCGGAACGTGATAAAAGGATGTCTCGGCGTCGTGCAATCCATCTCAGTGGGGCATCTCGGGGCAAGGGCAAAATCATCCGGCCTTTCTCGGAAAGGCAAGAAAGACTAAGCTGGGCGTTGCTTCTGGGCCTTGGCGAACGGATGCCCGCGACCAACTCCAGCTCTAATTAGCCCAATTCCGACAGGTGCTTCACTCGACCTCATTCCAAACCATCGCGGGGTCAGACATGAATAACAGCACGAGATCGGTGCCGCTTCGCATTAACCAGCAATTCCCTTCTATGTCTCCGGATCCTCATCAACGGTGTGCCCCTCAGCGGTGACGGCCTGCCCGGCTGATGCGATGATTGGGATGCCGATTAGCCGACTCGAGCCCGATTTCAATGCACCACCGGTAACCTCTCCCTCTTCAGGCTTCTAGGCGCCTTCCCAGGGCTCCAGGGCCTCGGTTCCGCGACCATGCCGTTGTGCTTCGGCTCTTCCGACGCGGAGCCCGAGGACGAATATGACAAATTGCCCTTCGGCCTCCGCTGGCGCATGAGCTTAGGCAAGAAAGAGACAGAACCAAACACGGGACACCCTATTGTGCGTGTGGGAAACAACAAAATTGTCAAAACGCATTGTTTGAGCACAGAATACCAGGCCTTGTTGCTGGTCGATCGATATACTTCGGTACCCACGCACAAGGTTCTTGGGATCTACAACCGGCCCGAGGGCAAACTGGTCGAGTACGAGGCTGTCTCGGGCAGGCCCCTCGAAGAAGTCTGGCCCACCATGGCCGCGCATCAGAGGTCCAAGATCATTGCAGATCTGGGCCGGTTTATCGACCAATTGCGAAAGATGCAACCACCGAAGCACTGTGTCGTGGGCGACGCCACGCTGGGAGCGGCCCTTGATCCCCGATTTGGCTCGGGCAAGATAGGGCCGTTCTATTCCATCCAGGCATTTCAGGAATTTGAAAGAAGAGGCCACTCGGTTCGGGATTTTGCAGAGAAGGAAATACAGGCGACCCATACCCCGCAGAAGCCGTACGAGCTTAAATTTACCCACGCCAGTCTTTGTCCGAAGAACATTCTCATCGACGAGTCGGGTCGTATATGTGCTCTAATCGGCTGGGAGTCGTGCGGCTGGTATCCGGAGTACTGGGAGTACACTCAGATGTGTCATTTAACTCCGAAAACCATGTCAGACTGGTTAGATGCCATGACCAAGGTGGTGCCACGGTATGATCAAGAGGTCGTATGCGAAGAAGCACTGCGAGCACGGTATTGTGGGTCTATTTACGACGCGCCGAAAAGTATTCGCGCACCAAGTCCTTCGCCAAGTGAACTTCAGAAAGAACAGCAGGAGATTGACGATAAGAATACAGAGGATACGAGTGGCTGAAAAAATTGGCAGAGCCTGATATCGCTCTTGGCCGTATATTTTAAAGAGGGCTGCCCACCGCTCCGATATATATCACCCAAGATGGTCAGGCCCGTATTCATCTGCAACAAGTTGGTCGTCGTCAACACTGCACACAAACATGCCCGATCTACCGTGCCAGGATTGCCTGACGTGAACAGCACTGTCAACATTGTCAGCCATTTTCACCATAAGTGACCACAGGAGAGGAGTTAAGTTGGTTTGGCTCCGCGCGACAGAACCGTGCTCTACAAAAATTGCGAGGCCTCCAACAGCGGCATGATGGAGGATAAGGCCAAGAAGGCCTTCAGAACGGAGGCAGGCCCGAGACGAGCAAAGGCACAGAACACTGCTTTTCTTTTTGCGAGAAGATTGACGTATATTCCGCGCTGGATCGGTTCTCTTATGTCTTTGGAATGGAAGGGGTCGAACGGATTCTGAGCAGCAAGCGTGTTCGCGACCGAGTTGACGGCCGAGAGAAGGACCGTTTTCTTTCCACTTTCCATTTGGATATTATGGCTCGTTGTAAATGGAACTGCCAGCGTCAGCCGTCGAGCGTCATGACGCGTGGACGTCAGATTATGCTGAGTTCCATAGAAGAATTTTAGAATTATTCCGCCTCGGCATCTTGCGTTCATTATCTAGACATGCCTGCAGACCGACGTGGACATTGCATCGATGAAGGGTTTAGATATGTTCCTGGGAGGGAAAGAGTGAAGCTGGAAGGAGAAGAAGATTTTGTTTCAATCTTTGAAAATCATCCCATGAATTTGCGTTCGGTTTATCCTTGTCATTCGCTCCCGTGCTGATCCTCCTGCCAACGCTCCCTATAGACGGATGGAGGATGGAGGGTGTATATAGAGCGTTAGTTGGTGTTGTGGTTTCGATAGCGGTGTTGTCATTTGGGAGTGGACTGAATTAGATGGGACTATACCGTAGACGGCACAGACCCCAAGCTTCTTGAAATATTTCCCCTCCAGTGCTCTTCTGGGGCTGAGGCTCTGCTCCGCTGGTCCTCTAGTGAATAAATAGGGACACCATTGCAGGGCAGAGCATATAACGTCGTGCACATCGTGTGACGTGACGAGGTGAGGGCCACTCACTCACAGCATTTGTGGACGAAGCATGTCATGAAAGGCATATGACTGTTCATTCGCATCTGGAGCGGTCGCCAGCAGATCGTAGCCCACTCCCACGCTCCAGAGCATGTCATCCTCGGTCTGCCAACGGCCAAACGTAGTCTCCGAGCTCGAGCCAATTCCGTATGGATCGTAGGCAGGGCGGTCCGTTCTACCCAATGAAGCCGAGGCGGGATCAAACCCAGATCGTGGCGTATAGTCTGGGCCTGAGGTGATACTGCCGGACATGCTTCCAGGCATCGAGTCGGTGCGTGGAAGCACGTTGGGCGGTCTCGATCGAGCGCCGGGAAACTGCTCCGGTAGATTCGCAATGGCAGGCGCCCGGTTGCAGCGAAGAAGTCTTTCGAATCCAGTAGCCATGTTGTACAGAATGTGGTTGCCACCAGCTTTGCACCCACGAAACAAGGATATGATGCGTTCAATCAAGGGCTTTGTACGAGTTTTGGCGTCAATGGTCACTCCAATGTCTGTCCAGAGAAAAGACATCTTGATCAAGAAGACAACTGCAAACGCAATGACGGTGTGCAAATACAGCGGCACACCCACCATCGAATCCCGTATGCTCGATTCGTCGAGGACAATTTGCAGGATTTGGTGAGCAGATTCAATCGCATGAAGAGCCAGGGGGCGAAGACTGGTGGGTAAATGGCTAATGGCCGCCGGGGATCTGCCCCTCAAAGAGAGCGAATTCAGCATCATGCTTGCAAAATAATAGTGGAGATCGACGCCTGGACCGGTTAGAATCGTCGAGGAAACGAGTGATGACTTTTCTTCTTACCAACGGCAGGGTAGTCTCCCACATGAGCATCCCGATCCAGGGCATGGCGGAACTGGTACCTCCATCGATCGAGATCTTCAATGAACCTCAAGTGCGTCAAGAGTGTCACATCATCGCCTTCCATCAGTCTTTCAGCCTCGAGCCCAAAGACGTTGTATGCCTTGCTGAGGATGATGAACAGCGTCACTTGGGACAGCACCCGGCGATCAGACGGAGTGCACTCGGGAGCCTTGAGGAAGACGTCGTACTCTTTGATTGCCTGCAGCTCGGCAGTAACGGGCGGTCGTCCGTACGCGATGGAAAAGTGATGATCCAGCACGTACAACAAGTACCAGAGACGAGCTCTTTCAAAAGCGTGCTCTCGGTCCGCGGACGTCAGTGTCGACGAGTACATGGCCTTGTGGAATGCTTGATGGAGGTTCAATTCGGTCGCCATCCGGACGCAGTGGCCCGAAAGCTTCCAGCTCAAATCGGGAATCCAAAACGCGGCGATACACAAGGCGCGGATATCCTCGAGTGTGTGGAAGCGGTCAAACATGCTCGCGGCGCAGAGGTCGCGAAGCTGCTTATGAGAGATCTGGTGGATCTTCTCCTTGCCTGGAATATGCAGCGAGGACACGGCGATGATGGCGGTAAAGAACAACGTGGATGCTTGGCGAACGCTGATCAACGTGCGATCTTCGGAGATGATGGCATCGAAAAGATAGCGTGAGAGGGAGGTTTTGAAGCTGAGGGGGTCAGCCACGTCAGCACATCGACGGACAATCGCATCGAGACCGGCACGTTCTTACAGCGTCAACATCTCCTCGGCTTCTTCCAGAGTGATGACTCCCTGAGAAATGAGGTCGGCTTCCATGAGCGTTTTAGAGTTCCGCCGTGCGGGATCGCCATGTTTGAGCCGGCTCCGCAGGCTGTTCAGCTGCGTGACCTCATAGAGACTACCCATGGGAGCGGGAGCCATTTCATGCTCGCCCTCCGGAAGTGGCTCTCGTGAATTCTCCCGCGTAGTCTGGGAAACCGACTCGGACACGCGCTGCTGACGTGTATATGACTCCAGCGGCGGCATTTTCAGCCGGGACAGAATATCCGCGACGGCGTTGTCCAGTCTGGCGATCGAAGGGTGCGGTTGGCTAGAAGAGGTCAGAGATAGAGCACCAAAAGGATGCGAAACAGGTCCGTTTTGCTGGCTGGGCTTTCGACCTCCAACTGGACCAGGTGACGGGTCCAACTCACTCGCCCTCGCCCTCCAGGCTCATGCGCAAGCGCTTGGAGGTGATACACTTCTGGCTCAGGCGCTGACATCTCGAACATCCAGCATCGCCGCGTTCGAGACTGTCACATTTGACCTTTAATTTGCGACAGGCCAGGCACGCCCGGCCTTTCCGAGGGACATGTGCGTCTGAGGGCAGAGGATCCGCACTACGTTTGCGACTGACCGTGGGCGAAGCCGTTCTGGCCTCTGTTAAGCCATTCCAAGACGTATGTCGGCTGGGTGATGCCAACGATGGACTGGTGGTGGTGTTGTGAGAGTGCTGGATGGAGTCCATTCGCTCGGACATGATGGCGGATGGCGCCGAGATGGAGACAAGCGGTCGAATAGCGACATGGCCCTCCGAGGCATCGAAGTACAAGATGCCCAAGGCCTTTACAGACGGTGAGAATTTGGTCGGTTGTCAGCGCTGGACCAGCTCTGAGAGCGAGGGAAGAAACAGTCAGACTGAACAGACCGGAGTGTGGTGGGCCTCTAACGGGCCGTCTCTGGACTGACAGTTTCCCCGTTTCCCCGCCTGAAAGATGGCATTCTCTCCGGCCTCCAATAAGACGTCCGTTGTCTCGGCACTAGCACAGAGGCTATCTCGACGACTTAATCTAGCATCAGCACTGAGGGACGAAAAGCTGTCGATTGCATCTTTGGCGTGAAATAGCTGTGTCGGCCCGTCATACGAAAATAAATACTTGTGCTTCAACTCTCAAAAGGCAAATTGCTGGAAGCGGGCCAAAGCCATCCATGAACTGTCATGGAGCATTGAGGCGATCACTTAAATTGCTTCTCTTCCTACCCCTGCTCACAAGACCGGGTTGGAATATCGACTGCAGATTGCCATGGTAAATCCAGGCGAGGCCATGCTATCATTTCACTTTTCGAAGCACCGTCAAGCACTTCCACTTGAGCCTTTGAGAAGTGTGCGCCTCAGGCCATATTGTTGTGGATCCAGAAATCAGAGAGGTCGTTGCAGCCCGCTGACTTTGTTTTTAATCCTCACCGTTGCGAGAGGATGTTGGCTGGACACAGTGTTTGTCATACTGTGGGCGCCAGCAAGAGAGACTGAGTCGGGGGCATTCCTGTCCACAATATCGAACTGGCGTCGATGTGAGAGAGGAGATGGCTGTTGCGCATTATAGCCTGGTGGAGAATTTCGCAGCCGAGTCGTCTCAAAATGGCATCCCTCTCTCTTGGAATGTGTCGATATCGTAGCTCTTTGAGTTGACACGACGATGGACGGAGGTAGAGACCGGTGAATCTGGTGAAGAAAGACTCACAGCAAGAAATCCTCGATATCTTCGCAAGCATGTTTCTTCGTGAGGATGCTGCCCACCAAGTACCGCTCTCGTAGCACGCTTCATCAGCGTGGGTCTCTCGGATTCTCAAACATAGAATCGTGCTTCCATTGCGCAATTCAAAAAAGTCGACAACGGAAAAGCGGCCACTGGCCCGCAACAACCAAGCGGTCCATCGGCTCATTGGCCGGCCTTGCCTTCATTTTAGACCAGGCTGTTGTAGGCAGACATCGGCAGACAGACCCCTGACAGTTATGGTAAGGTAATCGGTTCCAGACCATGGACTTGGAGCTAATCAGCGTTTCCACTCTCCTCTTCCTCTCATATAGGACTCAACTGTCCTCCACACTTCCTCCACGGTCTCTCGGTCCCTCCAGCGCCTGGCCGCTCTCACGTCGGGATCAACGTTGGCCCCATGTGCCCTCTCGTCCCATCTCTCTATGGTAAAGCTCTTGACGCTGCTGCCCCATCCTTTGACCTCGTTGGGGATTGGCAGACCTCGTTCTCCGATATAGATGCCGAGCACGTGGCCAAAGAGTTCCTGAGGCTCTCTCCACTTGTAACCTCGGAACTGCCACACCTGGCCCGTCGTGAAAACAGCAACCACTCGGGACCAGTAATCGGGCTTGAATTGTTCTGGCGAGTCCACCAGAATGAATCGGTACGGCTTTTCACTGAGTGAATTCAGAGTGCGGGTGATATGCAGCAAGTTCGCCGTCGTCTGAGAGGACAGGGTGGGATGGTCAGGCGGGACGTACAATCCCGAGTCAAGAAAGGTCTTGATATTCGACATGCGAAGTAGAGATGAGGCTGACGGCGAGAGGAGAATGATCGGATCGGACCGCTTCGAAGACACAGAGGAGGCCACGGGTTTTTGTGGCATTGGCAAGGGTCGATTGGCAAGCTGAGTCGGTCTGGCCGGCTGGCCCGTTCGGGGAGCGCCCGGCTTGCTGCGGCGACCCAGGAATGTTTCGGCATGTTTACGAACGTGTGAAAAATCCTGAAAGATGAGCGAGAGGCGGAGGGAGGGAAGGAAGAAGGTCCTGACTTACGGTGGGTTTGATTCCCCGAAGGGCCGTGTTGTGATCGCCCATCTTCCTTTCACCATTGTAGATCGCTTGCAACCTCGCATCGATGACTTTGACCGGGCGTCCACCAGCCGTTTGCTGTGCCACACCAACTCCCGTGCCCGACATCGTCGGCACACCAGCAATATCGGCACCTGCTTTGGCGGCCGCGTCTTCCCCGTCATCTGCGCCTTCGACAGGCTTGATGTATTCCGACTCATCAGAGGCACCTTCCAACCAGGTGATGAGGTCTAAACGTTCCACGAAAACCAGATTGCGCAGCTTGTGTCCTTCAGGGAGTCGGGCATCGAGCTCGGCCGCATGCGCAATGTACTCGCCAACCGGGACATCTTTCTGGAGCCAAGCGAAAAAAATGCTGCGCAGGTCGACCGGGGCCGTATCTGGAGTGGTCGACGTGAAGCGCGTGAGAGTGGTCAGGGGTAGGCAAAGCGGCGTGGGATACGTGAAATAGAGATGGGTTGCGTCGACGAAAGAGTCCGTCACATTGGCCTCTGCCGCAGTCGGATCCGAGGACTTGGTGAGGACTGGTGGTTTCGACGCCGCAATGGCGGCTTTCAGCAATTGCAAAGCGTCGGTCGAGGCCATGCTGTGCGAGGGCCAGAATCTCAATTGCTAAACAAATTACCACATGACGTGTCGAAGCGATTACCGTGTCCTCGAAGGATCTTGCTGTCGTCCGACGCTGGCTGGCTGGCTGGCTGCGAAAGTTATGGTAGGTGTGGATGCTGAGGTTGTCAGAACGCGCCCGGATCATTGTTTCTCCGATGCCGGCGGAGGCAGACAGGCAGGAATCAAATAGCACTTTTCATAGGATGCGACGAGATTATATTGCAATAGGCTAGGTCCGTCCACCCGTTCCATCTGTCTGTACATGATCCTCTCATCTCACCACGGTTTCGTTCTCCGGATCTTGACCACCTCCTCCACCCCCCTGCACAGAGTCTATTCTCAGTCCTTCACGGGGGTATCAATCCAATGCGAAACTGTATCGCGAATACGCCGTTAGTATGCTCATGCATTTGAAGAGTTGCTCATCTGGCCCATCGCTATGCAAACTGCAAACAAGTGTAAAAACGGAAAGATGGTAATGTGGCGGTGGCACGTGGCCACGAAATTTGCCATCCGGGTCCTGCCATCGCACCTTCATCAGGTGCCGTGTTGTCGGTGATCAAAGACAATGCCTTTTGTACATTAATTAGCCCGGAGAATGCAGTGTTCATATATTCATGATATCTTCAACGTGCCTCATGGAGGATGATCCGCTTTGTCGGCGAGGTGTCGTTGAAAAGTTGGTCGGGGTGGGCTGAAAGGCGGGAATAGAAGACTTATGACGCTGCGCGGTTGGTGTTGGAACGGCTTATTGTTCGTTCAGGGCCAGGCGACAGAGCCCGGTTATTACCCACGAGGTCCAGGTCGTGTTCTCGCAGTATAGCTGCATGCTTCGGATCTCGAAGAAACTTCGGCACAGAATCCTGCACTCGGGTTAGCCGCCACGATCACGCGGCACGAAATGGCCGGAGAAACCCACACTAGCCATGAGCTTGAATACGGAACTCTGGGCCAGCTCAAAGAGTTCCACCACTTCCTCCAGACTCCCTCGCATCGACTCCTCATCGGGGTCGGTGCGGATCATCCGGCTGTCGAGGCGATTTCGAAGAGAATGATCAATGTTCAACTCTGACGGCGCCCCCGAGGCGAGGAACGAATTGTACAGACCTAGAGGGCATCATCAGCAACCACATGGGAAGGAGGAGGATGGTGACATCTCGCCATCGTCCATACCATAGGCAGCAGCGAGAGTCTCTCGAACCGACTCTGGTCTCTCCAGTTTTCCCGCCTTGTCCAACTGCCGGTAGTTGGTGGTAAAGTCGTGCACGTCGAAATAGAAGAGCAGGTTCTCCTCACACAACGACTGCCGCAAGAATTCGCGGAAGAGCAGGCGGAGAGCGGCATCTTGCAGGATGGCGTTCAATCGACTCACGTTGGAGTCACGAGGCATTCGACCCTTGTCCTTGGTGTCTCGGCTATCTTCACTGTCGATACTCGGTGGGCGTGCCAGCCAACCACACACCCTTTGACCTCTTTCGGTGACGGTGTAAATGGCGGCCTTGGTGGGCTGGAAATACGTCGCCATGGGATTCATCCGAGCGTAGGCCCGATCCTCGACTACGGGGGCAATCAACTGCCACTTGACAAACAGTTCGGCCATCTCATACGTCTCCCGGCGATCGATGGTGGTGCAACAATCGAGCAGCCAATCCGAGGCCGCTTTGCCGGTAAAGGTATTGACCACCATCTTCTCCAGAATCCGTCGTTCTCGGGCCATCTTGACGCCGATCAAGCCGCTCGCATACTCGGACACAGAATCGGAATCGGAGAGCGAGGTGGAGCTCTTGAGGTTGGGTCCGTCGGCGCCCATGAACCTTCGGAAAATGATCTCGACGGTGGCCCGGTCCTGAACGAGCTTGTCCGTTTCCGGATCTCTTTCCAGGGAGACCATTTGCATGGGCGTGCGTCGAAGGAGAGCTTCCAGATGGTGCCCATTGATCCCGTTCCGCGCGCAAAACCTCTGCAAGACGGCAATCCCCTTGGGGGTCAGCTGCCATACGGCCCCTTTGGTGACAAAATGGTTGGCCGTCTTGGATTCGGCCGACTCGATCAAGCGGGCGTCGACAAAGCGTTGGCACACCGAACGCGCCATTTCTTTCGCCATGGAGAAGGTCGTTGTGGTCGTCGTCACCACCCATCGGGTCGGGTTTTTGGGGTCCGGGATCCGGTTCGATTGGGAGAACTTGAGTGACCCCAGATTCGTAATGGCCTCTTCGGACAAAAATGTCTCCTCGACCCGCGAGAACCGCACTCGGTGTGGAGTGAGAGGTAAACTCGTCACCAGTGTGGCAAACAAATCATTGAAGTCCTTTGTAAATGGTCGGTCGTCATCGGTCATGCGTAACACCTTGGACGATGTCTGATGCATCCTGCCATGGCCCCTCTCCGGGTTCGGCATTGGGGGGATCGCCGCGCTGCTTCGAGGATCTGAGCCTGACAGAGGTATGATTCCGCTCGTTCTTCGCGTCTGGGCGAGAGTGGGAGGGGCCGAGGGCGACGTCGGGGAGCGAGGAAGGCTGGGTCGTCCGAGGGCGGCGGCCGACTGTTTCGAAAGACTGCCCGACGAATTGGCCGTGCGCAAGGACGGCGTCGACGTGACGCCAATCGATGTCAAATTGGCCAACGCGCTCGACGTCTTCTCCCTTGCCAACGATGCCAACGACCGCCGACTTCTGCTGTGTGTGATGCTTTCCGAGCTCGAATGTTGGTGTCCGGCACGGGAAGCCTCCAGGGTGACTCTGCCGACCGAGGCTGGGAGAGGATGGCTGCCGGGAGAGGTGTTTTGATCGGGCAAAGAGGAATTAGCGGCCAGCGAGGTCGTCGAGTCGAACACACGACCATCTGCCTTGGACATGAAGAGGACGGGAGCGACGCATGTATGCGGGCGTGCGGGTGTGGGTGCTTTTGGGAGCAGGTATTCAGCTCCAAGGACACGAGATCGGGGGCGGCGCAAGCCAGGGATCGCCGGCGCTGCGCTCACCACGAGGGTGTGGAGCCTGGTGGACAACAGCCTTCGACCGGGGGGGCGAGTGGGCGAAATTCGAGAAGAATCTGTTACAATCCACAGGGCAGGTCCAGGGGCCAGGAGAATGTGGCCGGCAAATAGAGTTTGAGGGAGTGGTTGGCGAGAGGACGGGATTGGTGAGGAAGAGACTGCGGTCTTCAGCGACACCGTCTCAGAATCAATGCCGGGAGATTGTGAACGCTAGCGGGTACGCTGAGCAGCAGCAGGGCGAGTCGTCGGTAAATTACCACGGTGGCGGAAAGGCGACCATGCCTCCGGAGCACAGAAAAAGGAAAAAAGTCTCTTGATTCGTCTGTGGGATGCTGGGTCGGTCAGCGAGTTGGTCCCTAGGCTGTCTGTGTAATCCTTCGGCGTTGCCCGTGTGAGCAAGAAAAAAAGAGGAACGCGTCGAGAGCGATGCAGCAACTTTGTACGAAGCCGTCTGGGGGTAAGAGGGGCCGAAGAAAGATGCAGGGCCCGTGTACAGGATGGTCCACGGATTAAGATTCGTAGCCTGCATGGTGTAGCCTGCAGGGTACATGGTGTGTCGAGCCAGCAGTGTAGGGGATAGACAAGGCAGCCGGACCGTGGGTGGGCAGAGATGAGAGCAGATGGATGGGTAGGCCGAATGGGCTTACAGCAGACCGCTCAACCGACCCAGTGGCGCGGCGTCATTGTCGTCAGAGCCTCAGCACTGTTTTCATTAGTCAACGGCCCAAGGCACGGCACAGGGGACGACCTGGTCAGACAGACTGGGCTCCCCCGCGAGCACATGGCCAACGTTAGCTAACCTTCTTGCCCCTTCGCTGTTAGTTTCTCCTTCTTTCGTCATGGCCGTCAGTTTATCGACTACCAGGGCGCACTGTCCAATGCCGAACTCGATCAGCACAGTGCAGCGGCCGGCGTCGAAGCCAGCGACGGGACCGCCTCGTCTCATTATTGTCGTCTAACTTGCTTTGCCCCTAGCTGCGACCACGGTTGGTCCACCGCTTCTCACCGCGCTTCCGGCAGTGAGGGAGTCTCACAGTGATGGTGAGTTGTCTGTCTCCGTGCCTGGGCCTGTTGCACCAGCATCGGAAACAGGAGCCATGTCATTTTTCCGTACTCATCGTGTCGTGGATCAGAAGGTCTTTGGATCACTCGCCGCATGCCGTGTTCAAAGCTTGTCATCGAGAGCTTCAAGATGCCGAATGCGTGGTTGCGATCTTCCAAGACTCCTCTTGCACGGTCCCTGCTCCCGCCGAAATAGCTCCTTGTCGAGCACATTGGACAATCGCGATCGGACCGGTAAGTAGAACCCAGAGGCGATCCTCATCCACTTGGCACAAAGTTGAGACTAAATCACGCACCCAAGACATCCAATGGCCACCGGTGTGTGACTGCCTGGAGGACAACTTGACCTTTGGTCCCCTGCAAAGTTCAGCCACATCGAGATCGTATCCGGGTTCGTGTTCCGACTTATTGCAAACCTCCTTCCGACATGCGCACAAAAAGATGGGCGGACGTCGTCTGCAAACCTGCCTGGTCGGTGCCACGTTTGTGACACACGTTCCCTCGTGGCCTGGCCCGCCGTCCGTCAATATCGGAAAAGTGACGAAAGAATGCCACACAAAGGCGAAAATATTCCGAGAGATCCGTCCAGGCAGACAGCAGGAGACCCCTCTCCCTTCCCGGAACGGCGGCTCCCCGTCCAGTCCCAAAATGGGGAGAAGGCGGTCACCCACCGCTGGTCAGCCATCAAAGTTCTCTTAGTCATATCCATAATGTACCGACTGGAAATCGTTTTGACGACCCAAAGTCAGGACGTGCCCACCAGCCAGGGTCGGGGTGATGGTGGACAGGCGTGTGACACCAAGATTCCCAGTCGATATGATCGCAGTCACCGCATGGAGAACATGGTCATGCGTGAGCACTTGAAACGAGCTAGAGGAACGCCCGCTGCAACGGCGCTGTGGAATTGACCCAATCGACGGGCCCGCGCTGGTGATAACCATGGGACCAGAGTGGGCCGCTGGTGCGACGAGGGTCGACCGGAGGCCTGTCGAATGCGGAGGGCCGGATTGGAGCCTGGTGTGGACGCTGTCCAGCCAGACAGGGCCGAACACGCCTAAGACGCCGGCAATTCTAGGAGGCTTCGAAGGCCACGTGGAGAGAAAGTCAAGCTCAGGGGCACTCCTTGATGCTTGCCTCGGGTTCCCAAGCCCCTGCTCCACACCACTTTCGCTTCCAGCCCTTTTCTCTCTTCGAGAAAATTCTGGGAACCAGTGGGAAGACCGGTCTCCTGCTTCCGGACCCGACGTCTCACTTGGGCCAGCTGAGCAGATGATGGCCATTGCCACTGCAACATCACCGAGAGTGGTGCCAGCAGTGTCGTGGCGGTCCCGGGCATCTGAAATTCTCCGCTCTTAGGGCGACCCAAAGACTTTCCGGCCTAGCAGGCGGTCCATCTGAACTAAGAGGCCAGCAACATCCTCTCCCAGCGCTCATATCCGCACGGCTATTTATCCGAGGAGCCTGGGACATTTCTCCCACCATTGGCGCACATGGCCGCCAGTTCAGCCCGACCAGCTGGCTGGCGGTGAGTGGATATGGACTCGCCAAGCATGGGCGGAAATCATGGAGTCGTACATTGGCGAGCGACGCAAAGCAACCGCCCGAGAGCAGATTGCAGCATCAGATCTTGCAGTCTTCGGCTCAGCAGCGGCCCCGCAGGCATCATGTTGAGTCGTCATCGGCGACGGCTGAGCATGTCATGAAGTCGTTAAACTCTTGCGGTCTGCACCCTCCTCACTAGTGGGAAGACACCGAGCAGCCATCCAGTGGGCCGCGCGAGCCGCCTTTTCCCGAAAGACCCCCGTCGATGAAGCTAGTTCAACATAGCCCACCGAGGCACCAAAAAAGCCATGAAACCAGCAAATCTCCTCAATTAATGAGGGGTGAGTGGGTTGCGTGTCTCGTGGAGGCGTGGGTGGGTAAGTGCGCGTCTTTTCCAGTGAGGCAAGAGGGAAGACCCCAAGTTGGCTCAGGCTGGCATCATAGTCTCGAATTTTCTGATAGCAGGCTACCCCATCTTCCTGCAGAGTGTGGGCACCCACGTGGCAGGGCAAGCCAACCACAGGCGCTGTGGCTGCCACGCGAGATGGCCACAACTTTGAGACAGCTAGACACACCTGGCGTGCAGGGCGAGCAAGGTTTTCACACAGCCACGGGTTTGACATGGCTATCGGTTGTGTCACGATGACTATGGCCAGCGACGGGCTCGTCGACCTCCTTCCTCCAAACGAGGACTGTATGGCATGGGCATGGATGTGAAACCCGGACTCGTTGTCTCTGTGGATCCAGACCTGGCCAACGGACCCCCTTTTATCTGACCCACACCATCGAGAAGCAGTCTCTTCGGAAATCGGACAAATTGTGTCTCAGTGGCGTCTACGTTTTCGGGGCGGTGTTCGTGTTGCCCGTTGACTGCATCTCAATATCACTCCACGTGGGCTGCCTTTTCCACGTGGCACTCCAGTGCTGGTCCACCTGGCCAAGTCTGTTCGCTACTAGGGGCCCTTCAAAGCCGATGCCATTTGGTTGGACTGCATGTCGAATCGCACACGACGACACTCCACGCTTGGTGGTGTCGTGAATTCTGTGGTACGTGCTGTTTTCTTGGTTCACTCGGACTGTCTGGCACCTACAGCTTCAATGGACATTCAATAATGCCGTGCACGGATCGTCAATCTGGGGGAAGGGCCCCCGCTACTCGTGCCTCGGCCAAGGTGACATTATGGCCCTCAGACAGGCGCTATGACGCATCTATCGGATCTTTGATCCTTGGATAAACAAATGACAATTGAGGGTCAAGGTAACGCTCCACTCTGCGCACTGACTCGGCAGTTGTAAATCACTGAACGGTCGTTGCGAGTTCGTGCTCTGCCCAAGGAAATGGGTCCATGGTAGCCGATCAGCATCGTCTCGGTGTTGTTTCTATCCGGCTAAAACAAGAGCCGCACCATAGTTGGGCTTGAGGTCAACTCGAACAGAAACCCATTTTAGCATAGGCTGAGATGGCTGGCTTCTATCATACCCGGCGCCGAGAGAACGACGATAGCCTCCTGGACAGGGCGATGATAGATCGAGCGTCAATCCCAAAGTCAAATCCCAAAGAGAAACGAGCCGAACAATTCCGGTCAGGTTCTGCCTTTATTTGTTCCTGCCTATCGAAGAATCACGTGGGAATGAAAGGAGAAGTACTGGCAATGCTGCCCATCCGCAAATTCCAGGAAACAGTCTCCTTACACTCGCCGTGCGTGAAAGGATTGGATCTGGCGGAATTGGAGCTCATCAAGGGGTTGCGAGGCAGTGAATTGGGTTCTCCAGGTGAATTAGGCTATTCATCATCAGACCTCATCATTTGTGTTGAAATGGAGACCTGTGGTCAGACCTTCCCGATGACAGTGGAAGCCTGACTGTAAGACAGGCCCAAGTTGGCAGCATCATCAAGTAAAAATAGCAGGACCGCCGCCAAGGGCTCAAAGAAAGAGGTGCCAAATTCCGCGCTTCCTGCCTAAATCCTTGCGCCTTGGCCCCAAATCCAACCTCGCCCCTTCTACTTGGACAGAGCCACCCCAGCTGTCCCGACGTACCGACTGTAAAAGCTGATGGAACTTGCAATGCTCGTTGGCTGATCAGCGAAGAGCCGCACTGTATCGCCCGCTAATCTTGCCACCCTAAAATTAGCGGAATGGTGAGCCTGAGCCTTGCTCAGCCCGGATCCCAAGGTCAGAGATCTTGTGCGATCCTGAAAGGTAGGTGGAAGAGGTTTATAAGTATTGAATTCATCCGTGGATTCAACTACACGCCGCTGCTCAACCTGCCATCTGAGATCCTCACTCCAAGTATTGTACTGCGTCTAGGCAATTCGAAGATCAATCTGACATACAATCTTTCTCTACCAACCAATTTCCGTCAAAACAGAGTCTACCACCACCAATATCATCATGGTCTCATTCACCCTCTCTACCGTCCTCACTGCCATTTCCTTCCTCGCTGCGGGCATCACCGCCATTCCCCTCGAGTCTCGGCAGTCCGGCAGCGTGACTGTGACATTCATCGGTGCTGCAGACGCGCAGTACAGCCTACAGATCCCCGTCAACAGCCAGTTTACGCCGACGAATAACCCTCTCAGCATCAGCCACATCAGCACGAGTGGCGGGCCGGGCGCCTGCTTCGGGGTCGACGGCGCCATCTACGTCGCTGAGGGTGCCGGGTACGGTGACGTCGGGCCACCACAGACGATTGTCGGCTGTGTTTTTGGCCCATTCCCTGGCCACTGAGCCAAACGATTGGCTTTGGGTGGGAAGGAAGGAGATTGGATGGACCAAAAGGGAAGCCAGGGATCAAGGCTTTGAAATTAATCTAATGAGCTGATCTTTTCTGAGCCTGTCTGAGTTGATCTTGTCTGATCCTGTCCGAGTTGATCTTGTCTGATCCTGTCCGAGTTGATCTTGTCTGAACCTGTCCAAGTTGATCTTGTCTTTGAGCGGGCGAGCATTGTCGGAGCATTGAGATCGTTACATGTCCTTTGAGCATTGAGAAGCTGGTATTGCCCTACCAGTTCTCAATAGCATGCATATCCAGGGGGCGCCAAAGTCGGTCATCTCGCCGACCCAGAAATCTGATTAGTTCACAAAAGCATTGATCGATGACGTCGAGTACAAAGAGTCCAGTGATGTTATAGATGCTATCAACTGGTGCATATACAACTCTCATTCCGTCCAGACGGCAGGCAGGACATATCTCGGATCTCGGGATGGTAGGATGTGCACGGTGACTAACAACCGACTGTGGAAGAGCCAGTAAGGCGAGAAAGACGGTCATCTAGGTGCGAACGAATGGACCCAAATATCTACACTCCGAGCAATCTGTTGGACATCCAAGGCCACGTACGACCGCTAGTGTAGTCCAGCATCTTGACCCCGACCTCCCTTCAATTGGTCCTAGAAGATCGTCTCCGGTAATCCCGAGTCCTCCTTATGCAGCAGTCGGAAGTACGGCTCATAGACTGTCGTGGTCCGCTTCGAGATGTCTCCGTTCGCAAAAGGCGGCGGAGGCAGAAATATCGCTTTGTCACCGGAGCATTCCACCACCTGACCTGTCAACGTTGGGTCCTCCAGGAAGGTGTGGTAGGCCGCAACAATGTTGGCAACGGGTGTGACGCTGGTCGACAAGGTTGACATTAGCTTTGGTCAAGATGGAGAGGAGCTGCAAAGGAGATGGCATGGATAACACTGCACGTACCACTCGGGACCAAGGGCGTCACGCATGGCTTGTGGTATAACTTGTGTGGGAACCAGGCCCGGTGCCACCACATTGACGGTAATGTTATCCTTCTGTGTCAAATTAGCATCTGAGACGTGCTGGCCCCAGACGTCGTCTTCTGAAAACGTACCAGTTTGAGGATGGGAGCCGCAGCGCGGGCAAACGCAATGACCTGAGGCTGTTCAGTCGTCTACCGGTAGTTTTCACCCTGATCGCTTACCGCTGCTTTATTCGCGCTGTATTCCGGGAATGATGCCAGTGGATGCACTCCGACGAGGCTGGCAGTGGCCACGATCTGGCCTCCAGGAGTGGCATTCTGTCTCATGAAATGAACCGACAGCTGCACACCGTAGAGCAAAGCCTTGAAGTCGATCTCGGTCGACGCGAGATCTGGCTTCGGGGGCACCTCTTTGCTACTACGTCGATCGAGGATGTAGACCGAACTCCGATCGATGATCCCAGCGTTCGCCAGTAGAGCGTCTAGCCGGCCCCATTTTTGCCATACCGCAGTAAAAGCGCGAGCTTGGTCATCGTAGTCGGAAATATCGCACCGGATGAATACAGCTGTGTCTCCCAGCTCAGCGATCAGAGCATTACCCGCCGCCTCGTTGACATCAAGGCAGCCGACATTCCACCCTTTGCTGACAAGATCACGGGCAAGGCCACTACCGATGCCACCCTGGCATTCAATTAGTCAAGCAAGGGATGACAGCAATTCTTGACCGACTCAAGGTCCTATGCTGTGTCCCAAGGATCGGAGTTCCACTTACGGCAGCGCCTGTCACAATGGCAACTTTGCTGCTTGTACTGACCATCATTCCTAATCTGCCGCGGGTGGACAGGACAGATGGCCGAATTGGCACTTGAGAGCATAATCAGTTCCAAGATCAACCTCGGTAGGAACAAAACGTGGCTCGCTTACTTTCAGAAACGCATGGGTACCCAATATCAGCAATCACTCAATCCCCACTGACCCACCACTGCTCCCTGTACGGTGCATGAGAAATCATGGAATAGTGCATTAGGCTCACGGCAGGCGTCTCAACGGTATGGCAGGTGACTGTGAAAGGAAGTCTACAGCGTGTTGTTCCAGGTACACCGAGTCCATAGACACTAAATGAACCTTGATTAGGGCTTGACTATGGCGCCATGGGCCGCAACCAAACTCGCTCTGAACAGCCCCCTCAGTCCGTCATATCTCCATCGTCCACTCCATCCTCTCTCATTCTCAAAACGTGCTCCACCGTTGATAGCGGAGGTTGGCGAGAACACCTTGTGACTGAGCTTAGACGGGTATGTCCTTTAATTGACTCCCAACAGAGCACGCCAATGGCACGTCAACATCTCCGAAATATTCCCTTCTAACAAACCTATTATGATGGTTGAGGCTCGAGCACTTCACTCTTGACGCTCATGTGCGAGAGTATCCACCAGGTATCAGGACCGAACGGGTCCACTCTCGACGGGCGAGTGTGAGGAAAGACGTGGCAGCAACTTTACAAGAGTAGACCAAACACTAAGAAAACAGCCAATTTACCTCGCCTTGACAATCCATGTCTCAAAGATCGGGTCTGGTGTACTCGTCGGATTATTCCTCCCTGCATGACAGGTATTCCTACGTTTCCCTGGATGCGACTTGAACGGCCTCACTTTGACACGCGGTGTCACAGACAAAAGCAAACCTAGAGCTCACCTCACAGGCTAAGAATAATGCCTCTTGGAGTCGTCTCGCATCAAGGCGAAACCACTGTCTGGCGATGTATGAGGGCACCAATGTAGCCGTGAAATCTTATCACCTACTCCTAGCTACATTATTTGCCAAAGCTTGACAGAGGTTGACTCGCCGTTTGAAACAAGCATCGTCTCTAGACTCTACCGTGCGAGCGAGCAAGCAGTCTGGAGTTGAATACACATCAAGGTGGGGACATGCCCCCCACAGAGGGGACTAGGGGGTCTAGGCTTGCCAACATTATCATCGCGGTCCTAACCCGACTGACGCTGCTGACAACCGTATTGAGATTGAATACTCTCTCGCTGGTCGTTCCACCCTTCTAGGTTCCAAGACAGAAATCACCACCGTCGACAGCCCGACGTTTCACACCCTTGAACCAACGGCGTCCCTAGTTACTGTCGTTAAGGCAGGGGGATCTGCCTTTCAGCCCCCACAGTCCCACTCCGCACAGCCACCAACCTATCCTTATTTCACACCATGCAGCAATCTTCTGTGAATCAGTACACTTGCGGACCCTCTGTCTCATGGTTTCGACAACCTGGTAAGCCCCACGCGGATATACTGTATTTCCGCTGAAGGGATCCATTTGACGCTTGCCAGGTATAAGCAATTGTCTTAGGTGATTGACCGAGTTGTCAAATTAGGATCAGAAGTGGCCATCCACCACGCCAGATTCCAGCCAATAATGTCATGATACCTATTTCAATCATCCTGGAAACAAGACTCTGTTTCCTCACTCCCTTTAATTTGAACCGAAGGGTACCCTGGACCACGGGATTTGGGCTCTCGGCACCACCAGCCATTCCAAATCAGAAGACCTCCTTTTTCTCCCTTTTCTCTCATGCCACCGCCAGCAGCTGAAGTTGAAGGAACATGCATGACTAGCCTGACCAGGAACGCTAGATCGGCAACACTAGGTGCAGGCTGAGAGGCGCTGCTTCAGATCCGTCGACGCATAAAACCGTGACGATGATTGCCCCAGCCCTTGAACTATATACCATAATATAGTGCACATGACCCAACCGACGACAAGATCTTCTCCTTAACGAGGTGGAAGGTCGACAGTAATCAGGAGATACCACTGGTGGTCTGCTGGCAGGTGGTCCTAAATAGAGCCAGGAATCGCAAGACACTGAAGAAGCAGACTTTCCGCAAGTCGTATTTCCGGTGCTCTGGTTATGTAAGAATAATGAGACAGATAGCCCCGAAACTGGCGGTGAAGCACACCGAGCCAGTGGGACGTCAGCTGTATAATACCCTGATAATAAGGGCTATTTACAAATGGACTTGGTAACTGCATGTCCAGGATTGCGTTGGTTGGCGAGACACGAAGACGAGCATGGTAAACATTGCTTTCTGGAGCTGCACCTCGAGAAACGTCGTGTCACCTATCCTCATTACGGTCGTAGGAGTGCTGATCTTTGACAGCCAGCGAAACGGTTAGAGATCCGTCTGAGTGGAAGCTCTCGATGGTAGCTTTTTCGGACCTCGTGAGGAAAGCCTCATACAGACATCTGCAACTGTGTCAGTGAGCACTCGCCCTATCGTTCTTGAATGGAGAACATTTGATTTCACCTACTAGTTGCATCGACCCATCAACCGGCTTTCATTCGACATGAAGAAGCGGAGCCGCAAGGGCCTACTTCTTGCTATCAGCTTATGTGTGTGTGACTTGATGGCATCATAATCCGACATTCTGTCAATATCATTTGCGGCCGGCTCAATTGTATTTCCGCGTCCAACTTGTGCCCAACAGTCTGATTTATACCTCCACGATTCAGCTACGGAGAAAACTTCGCAATCGAGATCGTCGCTCACGTAAATGTACTGCCAGACTCTTCCCAATCGTTTGGTCAATGCAAAGAACCAGGTGCAGGTGCCTACTTTGGTCCATCCACTGGAGGACCAGTTTTGCAAGCTCTGCCCTATCTAGAAAAAGCAAATATGTTTTCCTAATTACAGGACGGGTCCAAATCGGACCCATTTTCTCTGCCTTAGGCATCGCCATTACCGCGACGGTCTCTGCAAGTACCACTCTTATGGAAGTGGAAGAGTGAGCACAAACGCCCCAAAGTCGTAGTACCCTATATTATCTAAAACTATATCGTCCAAAACCTATATTATCCAAAGCCTGCATTATTCAAGGCGCCAAAGGCTATGATCGTAGAGAGACGAGATTGAGGAGGCAGCGACAAACTTTCGTCGAGAGATAAAACGCACGAGAGACACAGTTTGCACGGCTTCGTCCTGCCTCAATTTCTGGTGACTCTGCTCGATGAATAATGGGTATGACGGCTCGCTATAGAGAATCAATTTCGGAAGCAACTGGGAACCGAGATTCGCCAGTTTATCCACGTCTTTTCCGCCTCAATATCAAACTCAATTCAGTAGACTGCAAAGTCGAAGGAGGGTGGATGAAGTATCAGGCGGCAGAACAGATGATGCCTAGGCGAGGCTGCAAAGAACCCAACGTCTACATGTACAATCTAGTCTCCAAGGAGTGATCAGGACGCCAAGGTGTCTGATGTTGCCATGTTGGGCTGGAGACCGTTCATAGTGCCTTCAGAGTGTTGAGCGAGATGGTACAGACCCGTAGCTGATGATGCACCTTGTCAACGTGCATTAAGAGCTTGAAAGAAGAATTCGTAGTTCCCGGATATTGTTTCGCTAGATACAGCTCCCCTCTGGCATTTGAGCATGAACCTTTATTTGATACAGGATTTGTGGATGTGGACAAAGCTCACTTGCCTCAATCATATCTTTCCTTGACCCAACCCAAACAATCGACGATCTCTGTTGGACTCCTGACATCTGTGTATCCGTCTCCTCCCTACCTGTCAAGCATGACCAAAGAAACCATTTGGCTGCCTGCTAGCACCTGGACATCATTGTTGGTATGGAAAGCTCGCCTGCATTGCACGTCTGTAATTTTATGTATAACGGAGCTATTCAGGACCACTTCTAATGTCCTGTCTGCTGCTGCGAGCGATTCCCCAGTGAACAGGGCCTAAGTGAATGTGAAAATTCAGCAAAATCAGAAGACCTTGAGGCTAAGTCATTCGGCGCCTGGGACTCAAAGGCACTGAAGCACCAGTTCCAGTACCACCACCAAGACGACAACAAGCAGCAGGACCTCTGCTGTTAGATGATGGGCGTACAGAGACAATAGACAACACTTCAATGACAAGTTCGCCAACCAAAACGTACACAATCGGTGTCATCATACCATCTATTCAGATCCTCGGCAGAGAAAGTCAAAGCTGATACGACGACATGACATTTTCGACAATGTCGTTCATAATCACTCAGCCTTCGAGTCAGCTATCATATGGCAAGCAGTGTCATTCGTTCTCAGCCGGTCAGCTCGTTCTACCGCTCACACCTTTTCCACATTCTCAACATCCCTCTTGGTAAAATTGTCGACATCGCTGGCATCGCCAATGACCGTCCCCCGCCTCTCGTCGATGTACCCGATCTTGGTCTCTCGGAAACCGTCCAATTCCTTCCGGCACATTGTGTTCAGGTAGATGGGGAAGAGGAAACTGACGAAGAAGCCGGCCAGTGGCACACACATGGCCTTGTGGTATGTCATGTGGTCCGCGGCGAGACCGGTAAGGGCCGGGAATAAGGCACCACCAGAGATGCTGGCGACGATCCAGCTGGAGCCGCGCTTCGTGTGCTTGCCCAGACCACGGATCGACAGAGTAAAGATGGTCGGGAAAATACAGGACTCGAAGAACAGCACGAGGGACAGACAAGCAACGCCAGCTTCGCCCGAGACGCCCATGGCCAGCGCGATGAAGACCATGATCGCGGCCATGTGGACCATGAGTACGATTCGGGGCTTTATGAACATGAACATACCCGCCGCGGCGAAACGGCCGATAGCGAAAAGCGCCTGGCCGATAGCATAGCGGTCAGACGCCACCGACGGGCTGACCTGGGCCGATTCCTCCGTGTACCGGATGAATTGAGAGGCGACAGCCACCTGTGCGCCGACATAGGTGAACTGAGCGGCAACACCGAAGAAAAGCTTGTATTGCTTGCGCAGCGGCTTCTCCTGGTAGCCGGTCAGGTCGGCACACTGCTCTGCCTGCAGCGCCATATCCGCGTCCGTGACTTCGGGGATGGGACTGAAGAAGAAGACCACGGCGAGGAGGAAGACGAAAGCGGCAATGCCGACATAGGTCCACTGCACCTTGGATAGATTGTGCTCGTCTGTATTCTTGAAGAAAACCCGGGATGCCAGCAACGGAGCGACAACCGAGCCGACCGCCTGGAAGGACTGCGACAATTCGAGACGGAATTCCGAAAGTCTCGGGGGTCCACAGGTGGCGATGTACGGATTTGCCGACGTCTCGAGAGTAGAAAGGCCGGAGCCGACGATGAACAAACTGCCACAGAAACCTCCAAACGATTGGTAGACAGCCGAAGGCCAGAACATCAGGGCGCCGACCCCGTAGATGCAGAGTCCCGTGATGAAGGTCCAACGGTACCCGAACCGGCGCACCACCCAGCCCGAGTATGTGAGTGGGCCGATGAAATAGGCCCCAAAGTAAGCACCTTGAAGACCACCCGCTTTGGCAGCCGTGATGTTGAGAGCAGTCTGGAATTTGGCATTCAGGACATCGAGAAGACCGTAGGCAAACCCCCAGAGAAAGAAGAGGACAGTAACGAGGGTGATGGGGAAGATTGATTGCTTGACGGTGAGAGCTGACGCGCCAGTGGTACTCTTATTGACAACACTTCTGCGGCGTGCATTTTCCATAGCCTCGACATTGGAAGGGTGGCGCTGGGCCACTGAAACGTGGTCATCGTATGAGGACATGGTGATCCAGTCGAGGTTCAAGGGCTGTTAGGCCTCGACCAGTTTTTAGACGCAGGGGTGTCTGCCTCAGGAGGGCCGAGTCGACAGGAGGCGAGACAGGGATTGTTGCAATGTCCCGTGGTCGTGTCTTTGGTTGGAGGGGAAGGAGATGTGCAATGGTGGCAGCACACCGTTGGAGAGCTTGTCAAGTGATCTTGAGATCTGGAGAGGAAAGACTTGTCGACCGTGAGAACATGAGGAGCGCATGATGAATTCTTGAATATATACATGAAGAACACGAATGGGCTCTTGGCTGGCAAGAAGCAGAACTCGACTCCGCCCCCGGATGCTGACCTAAAGCCCAGTCTGGACCATCGGCCAAGTGTCTAATGCACGTAATCGCTGCATCGAGTGGATGTGGCTGGGAGCTCCGTTGAGGATACGGAGGCGCATGGCGCACATTAGATCCGTTGAGCGAAGAGTCCCTGACTGAATGTAACCTCTCCCTCCAACGGTGCGAGGGATTCAGGATGTCGACCAGTTTGGAGGGATTGGGATCCTGGTGTCGAATCATATGCGTCTGATGTGACTGGGATGGTTATGCCGACAATTAAAGCGATCATCGATGATTGGTGCTCAGCTGGTGTCCGGCCTTGGCTTCACTTAATATTTGCCACATCAAACCACGAAACAGCAGGTGGAGGTGCCGCAGACTTTGATCTAGAGCACATCAGCAGCCGACCTAGTCTACCCTCCTGAAAGCCTTAATTCAGCAAGCAAAGGAGCCGCCACACCACAGTTGTTGATGGGAAAGAGCTGAGGAAAGATCATACCGAAGATGCCAGACTCTTCAGCATCTCTCTGGGGTGAAGCAGTCTCTGTGCAGGCAGCAACAGCCCAGTCCCTTGCGAAGCCAGCGCAAGGCCACCACGATGGACGATGCGAGGCTCAGCAGAAAACGTGCGACTGATCGCAAATCTCAACAGGCGTTTGGAGAGAGGACAAAGCAGAAGATCGCCACTCTTGAAGATAGAGTCAAAGACCTGTCACAGAATGTGGAGGATCTCAACCGCCAGCTGGAAACAGTGACATTGCAGCGCAATCGCCTAGCAGAGAGTGCGTTGGGTTAAAAGAGAGATCTGATATGGTCTTGGAGTTACACGCTGAAGTTCAAGCGTTGATGTCAGACTGCTAACTGAGGCAAGCAGTGCGCGATCAGGCAGGGTGAGTCTCTCTGTGTTTAGCTAACAATCTGGCGTATAGCATACAAGACTCTAAGCTTACCTCCTCCAGCACCCAGAGGCATGGGCGGTGAGTATATGTAAGGGTTTGCCCTCGTGCCCCTCCTCCTGATACACACTCCTCCTGGCCGACGACTGTCGTGGATTGTCGTCATGACAGTTGACTGCAGAAAGAAACCGGCTGCTGGATGTTCAGCTGCACTTGGAAACCGAGCTGACCAGCAGACGACACGCATTACACTGCAAAATTCTCTTATAAGTCCGAGGGTTCCCGTCAAGGACCAGAATGCGGATCCAATACGTGACAACCGTCGAAGCAATGAAGAAATCGGATCAGATGTGGATTCAATTACAACTCGACCGGGTGGTTGTCTCGTCTCTCGAAGGAGGATTCCCAGACGCAGACACATTTGTGCTGGCTACTTTCCCCAAAGGTGCTGATTTAAATATCTCGCAAGAGGTATCCTGCCGGCCTTCTCAATCAAGTGGCCTGTTTGAGGGAAATGATTCTGGAACATTCCTTTTTGCGGTTTCAAGGGATGCCACCTCGCCGCATTATGGATCAGCAAAAAGTCTTGAGCACATTGGCGATGACCAAATATGGCGCACTTTCCGATCAATATACAACAGATAAGCTAGCCACTGACATTTCAACTGATGAGCCAACAGGAGGTACTGTCAGTTGTGTCCTCCAAGTTGTCAGACGATTCTCTTGAAGTCTGACTGCGGATATAGACAGGCCAGGCCAGCGCTGCCCTCTCTTGTACAACCCTTGGGGTCTCAGGCATGATGAATTGAGCTATGTTGCACCTTCGAGATGGCAAACACAAATTTGATGATTACTACATGGCATAGAGAAGACAGGGTGGGTGGTGTTTAAGAATGTACATCTCTGTCTAAGATGGCCTGTCAGGAACTGCCAAGTCCTGCCAAGCCTCCATGGCCCAGCGTATACTCACACTGGGAGCATAACGCTCCTCGTAGCTCCAAGTGTTGAGTCTCTCTTCGTGCGACCCCAAGGTCGGGCTGTCTGGGCTGCCATTGTTCGTACGCTCGGCGCACCTTCTCCACCACAGACTGCCTGTCTTAGCTCAGCCAGGCTAAAATGGCCCCACTTTGGGCGCCGGTATTTGCCGCTTTAGTCAGGATTCATCTCTACCATTGGCACTGATTCATTTGTAGTAGTCACAGGGTTTGAAGCATTAAGAAAGCTTCGGAACGATCTTGGTAGACCAGACTTCGGAATATGTTAGAGGCGATGAGCCATCTCTGCTGCAGGCTGGCCATCCCACATGCCCACCGCGTCACTGACTAATAACATGAATCATTTCAGGACAGCAGACAACATGAGTCACGTGACAGACTGTTGCACTGGATATAGTGTTGCTGCTTGCTTGTCAGCGAGACCAGATGATAGTGAAGTGTCCCAAACCGAAGCGATGGCGGCCAAACTGGATGTGTCTGGGCCCGGCCTCATGTTGGTATTTTCTCAGATTACTAGACCTGATCTAGTGAGCGAGGGTCTCTTCGCGGAGTGGTATGAGGAGGAACATATTCCAGAGGCAACTGCAACGAGCGGAATGCCGGCCGGATTTCGATACTACTGCCTCGATCCTCCTCGCGGCAGGCCATGGCTGGCTCTCTATCCCTGTCCAGACCTTGAATTTGTTAATTCCGAAGAATATAAATCGATACGAGTCACTAGTAACATGCTACCTACCGAGACATCTTTTGATGTTGCCGACTTTGACGTCAGGTATTATGAGAGGTGGCAAATTAGTGAACGCCCCGGCACTGAACCAGGTAAGGCATTCATCTCCTGCTTCTTGAGCCCTCAAGACAATCAGGACTTGCATGCTCACTGACGACAAGGGCGGGCGCCATTCCTCATTGTCTGTGCTGTCGATCCACCTGCTGGAAAAGACCAGGAATTTGACAATTGGTACAAGACTGAGCATCTTTCGGAGCTGGCCAAGTGCAGAGGTTATCGCCGCACAACGCGATACAAATGTGTTTACGCACGGCACAACCGAGATGATCGTCTTGGGAAGCCGTCTCCGAAGCGTCCCCGGTGGCTCGCCCTCGACGAGTTCGATACCAGGCCGATTCAACAAGAAGTCGATGCGGCCAGGAGTACGCCAAAAGCAAAAGAAATCCTTTCAGGTTCGCAGGTGGAGATTGGATTATATAAGCTCTCTAGGTCATATGGCAAGGTCGACATGCCGCTCTAGACGTGTTTCTATAGAAATTGGAAAGAATCGAGAGCCCCGATGTTCTCACATGTGAAGTCATCCATTAGCCTCGAGGCTTCCTCCCTGTATTGGCAAGTTGCAGAGAGAATGAGCAGATGAGGTTGTTTGGGTAAGGCAGCCCTATCCTGAAAATTTGTGCAACTTTTTATGCCGTTGAATTCTCTGTTCTTGCAAGTTCGATAGGGGCCACAGGAAGCTTTCGTCCACATGGAGTGTCTCCAACCTTATATCCTTGCGACCGTTAACTCTTCCTCCTGTCACGGGCGCTGCAACGCGGGTTGAGCCATCTTGAGAACACGAAAGAGGCGGGCGAACGCTCAACAACAACTATCATCCATGGTATGTACAAGGTAGTCGTGACTGCCGTGGCGCTTTAGTTAATTGGAGCAAAGTGCCATGGGCCGAAGATAAATTGTATGATCGAGGCTATGTATCTGTCAACGCCATAGGTATCCTTGACATATAAAAATGGTCCTAGTCTAGGTAGGGTCTGTTTGATGCTTGAGGACTTTTGATATTTTCAGGAGTGGCGCTCTGAAGAGATGGCTGATACATAATGGATAGTATGTGCAAATTATGGCCATGTGCGCGGCCACTATTCAAGCACAGTGACAATGGCGGTTGGCAATGGCGGTTGAGAAACGCTCAAAATCGCCACTACCCGTGTCTTTTTAGAATTTGGCCACACGGGCCTATAGTTCCCGCAGTGTTCTTCACTTCATGAGCGCTTGGCCTCCGGTACACCTTCATCACCATCGTAGGCAGCATCTTAGATAGCACCAGCCAACCATCTACTCGGTGCTTGGTTCATCAGAAACCACAGAGGCGGTTTCTTGCGAGGCAAAGGCCCTGATCCCACAGAGTTGGTTTGTCTAGAACCGCAATATTTTGGGGAGCACGTGCGCGTGGCTGAGGTGCAGCCGAGGAGGAAGGTACTTGGAGGGTGGTGAACTCGCCGGGAAAGGGGTTTCACAAACGGTTCCTAGGGCTGGCAGAAACCATTAGAAAGCCCATATCGGGACTCAAACCCTCCTGTCACAGCCACCTCGCCTCTTACTACGAAAGTGGAGATGTCTGGCTCACCGTGGAAGGCCGTGTCCGAAAAGGCCTGCCATCTGATTCCCTTCAGTCACGACAAAGATTGCAAAAGGGTAGGTGACCACCTTTCGCAAACGTCTTCGGTGTTCACTACAGTCCTTTCCGGACTTGCTATTTAGTCTGAACTCTAAGATTGCCGCTTTTCCGGTCAAAATTACCATCTCGCACGGCGTCTGGTTGGATGGGCCTTGAACCAGTTCGGCGCTGGCCTTTGTGCAGCCCAAGAGTCAGCTCAGAGCTGATCAGTGCCATCTGATGCCATTTGCCATGTCGTCCTGACTCAGGAGATTGCTGACTTGAACAATAGATTTCTCCCCTAAGTCGTGAGCGTTGTTTATACATTGGCTCTCCTGAAAGTAGATGGAAGCGATTCTCGATTGCGTCACGCAAGGGGAAGACTTCTTGACTAGGGATTCAATAACACTCATTTGCAGCATGACAGGAAGCAATATGTATTCCCTAACACTAGGGAAATGGGAAGCACAAGAGGGCAAAAATGAATTGGTAAGCCAATTTTCCAATCTGCAAGACCTACCGGCCACCAGATATGTGATGTGTGGTTCATACCTGGGATCAGTGCGGAGTCACCAATATTGTGTGTTCAAGCTGCTGACTGAAACATTCAGTTACTCGAAGAATTGACCGCACACATGAAAAGTCTTGAATACGAAGCTCAGGATCAAGTCCAAGGTTTCATTCTGGCCGGGAAAAATCCCAACAAGCCCCATCTTTTCTATACTCTGATTGTGTCAGTCTCCCCCAAACCATAACGTTTGTGTTGCAAGATCAATCAAGATGACCAAAGGTCTGATGGAACTCTGACACAGCCTGCCAGCCCAGCGAGCCACGACTCGTCCGGACCCCCTGGAATGCTCCAGCTACAGGAAACTTCAGGAACGTTGCTTGTCAATGGGTATATTGAGAGCTCCTGTTGTCGACAGACACTTGGAGTCCTTCGCCGGATTCCTCTGTCGCTTTGAGAACGTCTCTCCTCGATCTTTTGCCGTCCTGGCTGAGCTGAAATACAAGAGTGGCAAACGCGCCAAAGGAGAACCATACTGGATGGACGTCGCGAATTTTTCCGAAGCCAATGAACCTGGGACATATTCATACCTCTGGTCGCGGGATGTGGAATTTGATGATGTCTTATGGTCCTTCGAACGTTACGAGAGCGAAGAATATTTATGGAACACGCACGTGAAAGATAGTGAGCCTGTGCAGCGAAGCTTAAACCTTCAGAAGCATATCAGGCTTGCGACAACGCACATGTGGCTCGAGACCCGGTGCTGTGTGGTGCAGAAGAGATATTATACCGTGTAAGCATTACCATTTTCTCGAGTGCGAAATGACAGCGAGCCCTTGAACTCGTGAACTTCAACTGTGCTGAGAAGACTCACTACACTAGCCCTGGCGAGACTAGGTTTAAAATGCATACCTAGGTCATCTTGTGCTATGCAGACTCGTAACAGGCTCAAGAGGCACAGACAGAACGCAGTCGGAGGACAGTCGAAAGAGCGAGCCTAAACTACATCGAGAAAGCTTGAACTGACTCATTTCAGGGTGAAAACTGACCAAGATGCCGACTCCCGGAGGCCCCCCCCAGAAACCGGAAAATCTGTGCCACAGGAAGCAATGTGGACCGATTTCTACCCCAGACCCCGCGTTCTATGATTCGGCGTGGACTTTGTGCGAAGTTCATCCACGAGATATCTATCGGTCGTGTGGTCGTGTAATATTGCACGCAATCTCTGTTGCACTTGACATCCAACATATATATTTCGGGCCCGCACCTTGACAAGACAAATTCTCTCCACGTGGATATTTCGCACCACAGGTTCTAACCACTTCGGATCTGTACCTCATTGTTGGCCGTCTGTGCAACATTAACATGTCTTCCCGCAAACAGAGAGATGAGAGAATTGTGGGGCACCTTCTGGCTGAGGTAGGCGACCCTCTGTGCTTGATGACATTGGACCTCTCTTAACTTACATCTGCAGGTGATACCTTCGGACCGAGGTCGCTGGTGGACAATCCCTCATCTGAAGAGATTGAATGCGTTGATCTCTGTGCTTCTGCTCTCTGCAGTGACCGCTGGATACGATGGTATGGTCTCAGGACTCAGCCAGTGCGTTTGCTCACGTTTTCTGCCATAGGGTCAATGATGAATGGGTTACAATCCCTCCCTGTGTGGCGCGACTATTTCGGAAACCCTCGTGGCGTCCATCTCGGTCTTATCAATGCCATTTACCCTATTGGATCTGTTGTGAGCCTACCTATAACGTCTTTCCTGTCCGACAAGTTCGGTCGCAAGTTTCCCATCTATCTCGGCCTGGTGGGAATCGTTATTGGAGCGGCCTTGCAAGCCGCATCTCAGAGCTATGCAATGCTGGTACTTATTATATCCTGCGATTCTGCTCCTTTGACCGGAATCGCTGACCGCTATTAGGTTGTCACTCGTCTTATCGTTGGATATTTTAGCGTCACTGCCCAAGCCGCGTCCCCCGTGCTGCTGACGGAGCTCGCATATCCCACTCATCGTGGAAAACTCACTTACCTTTCAAACTCCTTCTACTTCTGCGGTTCGGTGATTGCCGCCTGGGTCACATTTGGTACGGGATACATTCACTCAAATGCCTGTTGGCGCATTCCGAGCGCCGTGCAGGCCCTGTGCCCATTGATCCAATTATTCCTCCTGCATCTCGTCCCTCAAAGCCCAAGGTAGTCCGTCCCTCAACCATAAATAGCAGAGTGACATTAACAGAGATCAGGTGGTTGATAAGCCGAGGCCGGGTTGCAGAAGCGGAGGCGATACTTTCCAAGTATCATGGTGGAGACGAGCTTGGTCACCCTCTCGTTGTACGCGAAATCCTCGAAATCCAAGAGACTATCCGACTAGAAAAGGAGGTGACCCACGACGGAGGCTGGCTCTCGTTCCTGAGGACTCCCGGGAATCGGAAACGCACTGCGATTGGACTCATGACCGGCGCTTGGTGTCAACTCAACGGGACGTTGGTTGTCGACTATTATTTGACATTGATGCTCGATAGCGTCGGCATCACATCAGCCACGAGTCAGACTCTCATCAATGCCTGTCTCCAAATTTTGAGATGGATAACAGCCATTACGTATGTCGGTTCCTTGACGGTCACGACAGCAGTCAATACTAACCACTCTTTTTTCAGAGGCTCACAGCTCGTAGATCGTCTAGGAAGACGGACACTATTCCTCATATCTACGAGTGGTAAGTTACCATGAGAAGGCCATTCAAGCGCCGGATGGACCTGCCGCTTACTAAAGTCATTAGGCATGCTCGCAAGCTGGATTTCGATCACCACTTGCGCTGGCGTCTTTTCGCAGAATCAGCATAACAATGCTGCTGCCGACGCATTTGTCGCCTTTGTGTTCATTTTTGCGATGGTGTTCGCTATATGCTGGGTGAACATGATAGTGGCGTATCCAGTCGAAATCTTTCCATGTACGAACTGCTCCAAAAAAAAGACCACCACTCTCGAGATTGAATTCGCTAACAGAGGTCGACAGTCGAGTTGAGAACCAAGGGGGTAGCCCTCACACTAGCCACGAACTACTCAGCCAACTTTGCCAGCTTATTCGTCAATCCGATTGGTATACAAAATATTGGCTGGAAGTACTACATCGTGTTTGACTGCTTCCTTGTCGTGATTCTAACCACGATTTACCTGTTCTTCCCAGAGACAAAGGGATTTAGCCTCGAAGAAATTGCAAAGATCTTCGATGGTGAGAAGGTGGTTCCAGACGAGACGATGATCAGCAGTCTGTCTCGGAAACAACCTGAACAGGGAGACGGTGCGAGGGCTGATTCGAAGGTCTACGGTACGAGTCAGGTCGAGGTAGTCTACGGATAAAGTTTCTGAATGAGCGAAGAGAGATTCTGCGACCGAGACCGAGGGGGCATGACAAGCAAGTATGGACGCTGGACTGTACAGAAGTTGGGAGACTGCCGGTTGGTACCAGATTACTGGGAGTTCACCATGGGAATGAGAATGATCTCGCGAACTTGGTGGTACCAGGTTGTCCTTCTGTCGACCTGTGGATGGAGGTGAAAATTTCGTGTGAGGATTGAATCTATCAGGGGCTGAAGGGCCTATCTATATAGCGGTTGTTCGCTTGGCAGTGGGCGGTGCTTAGCACTGCCACACGGTGATTCCGATAGTCCAACACACCCCCCAGGTTATATTGTGCCCACAGTATAGACAGTATGTCCCGTCCTGAGAATGAATGAATGTCTCGTCCTGTTGTGGAATAACGTAAATACTGAGTGGATCTCCAACGATTCTCCTCAGCTTTAGTTATATACGATAATCTGCCTTCGTGTCCTTCTGGTGACTCTTGCCGCAGGATGCCTGTGTGGCAGTTCCTAGCCAGGAGTATCCAGGGCTTCTGGTCCAGTGTCGTTTCTGGTCTGTATTGCAGGTATCGCTGGTTCAGAACGCGTCATCGCCCATTCCCCTGGGTGCTGGGGAAGGCAAGCTTAGAGTCTTGTATGCTATATGCCAGATTGTTGGCTAAACACAGAGAGACCTCACCCTGCTTGATCGCGCACTGCTTGCCTCAGTTTGCAGTCTGACACCGGCCATGTACCCTACCTAACCGACGGGGACTGCCCAATAGTGTTAGGGTTAGTGGTCAGGGTTAGTCTGGTTAGGGTTAAGGAGGAGGAATCCAAGAGATGAGCACTTCAAGAAAATCTGTAGCCGGGAATGCACAATCCCTATCTTTTGATCCTAGTCGTTGGAATCCGTGTCGTTTGAGACAACCGCTGGATACTCTAGTTGAGAGAATGGCTGATGTAATGATTCGTTGCGACCTGACTGGGACACCCGAGGAGATCGCTTTTAGCACAAGGATTCTATACAACCAAAGAGGAATAAGGAGCGTCCTGTACGCGAGTCCACGAAGGGACCTAGCGATCTTGTACGCTTCGTATTCTCTTCCCTGATTTGGTCATTTCGGTCATGGAGCGACGTGTCGATGATGCGAGGGACGTAATGCACACAATCCAGGAAGTATAGTGGTAACGTTAGTAGCGGAATAATGAAGCATTGAAAGCTCTAATGGTCCGTGAAGCAGGACATTCTCGGTCTCATGGAGTGATTCATACCTGCAAAGGCGGTTGTCACATTATGCATGGAGCAAAAGGCGTGGTCGTAGAGAATCTCAGACTTTCCATTAGTGTCTCGGAACAACAGCTCTATGCGTTTCCCGAAAGTTGCCCTCAGCAATTTCCATTTCCACCCCAGGACCTGAGCTGCTGCTGCTTTACCCTAGTAGTGGGTGAGCCCGGAGCGGCTGTAGAAATGCCGAACCCGAGCGACATTGGGCTCTCGCCCGGACGTTGAAGTGTGAGAGCGAATGCGACACTGGCTGTAAACGACGGTATTCCTCCTGCTGGCAGACCATCACAGCGAGATATACAATGATTCAACGTTTTGGAGAAAATGCATCTTCCACGAAGAGCCTAGTGGCGGCCCCTCCCAATTGTCCGCCATCAACGCCAGCACCCTGTCGTGCGCACCACTGACGGCATGGAATGCCTTGTATGGCGTGGGAGCGCTCCAAAAGGGCCAATACGTGTTGATCCAAGGGGGTGGCGGCGTCAGTTTCGCCCTGCAGCGTGCGCGTGCTGCCAGTGCGTTCGTGATTGCCACAACCTCTTCGACGCAAAGGTGCACCGACCGAAGGAGCTTGGAGCGGACACCGCCATCACCTGGGGGAGACTGCCAACAAACTGTCCCCTGGGGAACAGGGTGTGAACCCACGTCATTGAGATCGGGGGCCCGAGCACCTTTCTTCAATTCGTGAAAGTGCTCGCTCCTGAAGGAGTGATTTCCGTCATCGGGTGGCTTGGAGGGACAACCAATACTGGCCAGTTGACCATATGGGATGCCCTCTCCGGTCTCACCATTTTGCGGAGGATCATGGTGGGATCAAGGGCCAATTTGAACATATGAATAGGATTATTAATGCCCATCGGATCCGGCCGGCCGTAGACAAGATCTCCACTTTTGAGGAGGCCACGGAAGAATACAGATACTTTGAAGAGCAGCAGCATTTTGGAAAGGTGTTGATTCAGGTTTCAGGACAGAAGTATCTGAAATTTCTGACTCGTTCAGACTCTGCCACACCTGACGACGCAGCGAACAAACAACAGTGACAGTACTTGATGTTGTATCCCGAAACCTCGTAATGCAGGATAGCCCTTACATTGCGAGTTGGCATTGCAGGAAAATTCGGAGTAAAGGAGGGAAGAGAAGCGCCGGAAATGGTGTACAGGCAGTCGCACTGGTCTAAGGTGTCAAAGGGCGGTCATCTTCTGATCACTGACGTTACCACCGCTGGACGGGAGAAGACATCCAAAGGTGATAGTCAGATATCTGGTTCCTCGAGCAGGGACGCTGTTCGATAACGCGGGAGGTTAGGACAAAGCCCTGGCCTTGGAGGTAGAAGAAAGAAAATGGGAAAGCGGCAGACCCTGTACTTTCTTAGAGTAGCTATAGATCGGAGCCGAACCGCAGTTCTTCGATCAGCAACCCTATAGCATAGGCTTCTTGATGACATGATGCGTCCTATATATGGCCTTGGAGGGTTCCCGGCATCCCCGCCCCAGCACAACTCCTTCCGCACTTATATTGAGGAACTTATTAGTAAGAGTGAGCACAAGTCACGATAGCTCGTATTCACGCGCAGGCATAACAATTACTGTATGTGCCTTCAGATGATATGGCGACGGTGTTCATCATCTGATTGCTGATGCCGTCTGTTGTGGCGCGAAGACCGAGATGAACCAACATTCCATTCTTGTATTGTTTAGGATCAGGATTACCTGCGAATTCTCGACATTAGCGCTTAGGAGAGAGGCATGTCTGAGGTAGTAGTTGTCTCCAGTGGAAAGTGGTCGTTTGATCCTGTCCTGTTTCCCAGCGAATTTTTTCACACTCCCAGATTTCGTTCCGCGCTATCCATCGAAGCAGCACACCTTGACGTGGTGCGACATTTAAATCGAGATGTCCTCAACGATTTATGCGCGCCACGATGGGCTGTCCGATGGATCCTGTTAGAGCTCGTCCCCAGGTCGGATATGGAACTTGCTCCCTGAAGTAAGTCTCATCTCGTTTGCTCATTCACAGTTGGTATGTCCACCAAATTTCTCTGGCCAGAGGGATTCTGTGGCACGATTCCGAGCAATGGGTTGATGGCTTCGCGGAAAGACTTTTAACTATTGGTCAACGTGTCCGCGGCATCAGTCAGGTGATCCAACTGAGTGGTAAGTGGAATGGCTCCTTCTGGGTAGCAACTTCAACTCCAATAACATCGATCAAATGACTCATCTGGCCAATGTCACCCAGACACTCGTGTCGATCTACTGAGACATCCGCAAATGGGTGGACGCTGTCAATGGTGAACCCATCTTCTTGGCCAGTTTCATCTTCGGCTCGGAGAATCTTTTCTGCGGGGTTCGGCCCTACTCGGTGTTATTTGCTTGGTGGAGCATTTGGCTTTGACTCCCAAGGATTCGATTCTAGTGGCTGCGGCAGGTACTCTTCGAGCTGGTTTGCTTCATGTCGCTTCTATCCGGCGGCTTCAGTACCGTAAGCCGGGTAGGGAAGAGGAAGGGTTTGACCCAGGACCGGTAGAGAAGTGGCCAGCTGCCGGTGCAACGACATGAATATTCGTTGAAATGTCAGACCTGGTCTTGGCATGCTCAACAATCAGCTTTAGATATGCACCAAAGCAATTCCAATTGGACCTGTGGCTCGGATACCATAGGAGAGGTGAAGGGAGCCTGCCTACCTGCCTGGGCAAGAATCCTTCTCGATGCATTCTAGCACAACCTTAATTACACGGCAATCCTAGTCCGGCCTAGTCAAACCCCCTTTGCTGCCGAAAGTTCAACGCTGTCAGTGGTCCCGCAATTGAATCATGGCGATTGGCGCGGAACATGCCAAATATTGGTTGTTGGATCTGCAGATGGTATGCACGGGAGGATATTTGGTGTGCTGACTAGTGTTGGTCCTTGCTGGCCATGGTTGCAATAATGCCAGCCCCTCAACATGTCCGCCTGGGAGTTTGACAGAAGAGAGCAACGCTCCACGCTACCGTCAAGACTGTCAGTTCTGATCGGATTGGGGGCAACACATTCCTGTTCCGTGGACCGTTCAAGGGCCGCGCTGGCATGGAAGTAGATCTCAGGGAAACTCTCTGTGGTCGGCCGGTGGCCAACACTTAGAGGTTACCATTGCGGTAGGATCCCCCGAGTCACACAGACGTCCACTGCGTCCGGTTGAGGGTGACCTTGCTTAGGCATAAAACTCGAAAGATGGTCCCGCTTATGCCAGCAGCGAGATGACAAGAGCCATGCGACCGCGGTTAAATGTGATCGGAACCGTCGCCTTATCGCCTATCCATTGGAGAAACACGGTCGATGTACAGTCGTGTAGGGGAGACGGTGACAACCGGCATCTCGCAAGCTTCTCCATCTCAGGCCTGGTAAGATATTCTGCGGCATTCAGAGATGAGGCCGAGCGCAATGTGAGCGGTGGGCGGGCGTTGTGCCCGACTATGGCGTTGTCGAGGCGGTCTGGCCGTCCACACACCTTGGCTTGAGAGCAGTCGCGTTGCAAAATCGTTATTCAACTAGCATCTTTTTTGGCTTGGTGACCTTTTCGACCCCGTCCTCTTCGCCCTCAGATCTCTTTCTCTTCTTTTTCTTCTCTCCACGATCTTCTTTCGGCGGCACAAAGGCTTGCGCCCGTTCTCGCTCTCTCTCTTCCCTCTTTTCTTTATGGGTCTCCATCCTCTCTTGCCGCTTCGCCCGCTCCTTGGCCTGTTTGGCCAAGAAGTACTCACCACTTTCGATCTGCAGGTCCACCTTGCTCTTCTCCTGGGGCGGTGGAAAGGGCGTGTAGACCTTCTTCGCCTTTTCCGTCACCTTGAATGGTTTCCTTCTCTTGCTCAAGACTCTCTTCTTGAAATTAGGCAGGAAGCGGTCCCAGCTTTCGTTTCGCAATTCCGGATCTTTAGCCAGTTCCCGCTTGATCATCAGCTCTTTGACGTGGTAGATGGGATGGATGTTGTTCATGCAATCCTCCACGACTCGTCGGACCTCTTTCAGTCCCTTGTAGCCGCCCATGACACTGACCGTGTTGCCTTGGACGAGGATGTAGGTGCTGGTGAGCAGTTCGAGTGCCTTCAGCGTTGAGCCGTTCGGCCCCAGGATGCGCTGGCGCCTTTTGACGAAGCGCTCTTTATTGCGCACCAGGCTCCGGATCTTGATGACGTCGCAAGCAACCTCATCCTCCAAAATCTTGATCGCCTGCAGGTTCTGTTAGCGCTCCGCGTTCGGCACACGCTTTGCCCGGTGACGGCATACTTGCGGGGCAGGAACACTTCTTGACAGTAGCTTGATCAGATCTCTGGCGTCGAGAATGGCGGCCGGGTCAAAAGTTTTTCTCGTGGTCCTGACTTCCATGCGACCTTCGACCAGGTCGAGGGTACATGCGATACCCTTTTTCTCCAGTGCTTTGGTGACCACGGGCCATGCTTGCTTTAGGTACAGTTCTCGATATTTGGGGAAAAGACAAGCAAATGACGACTCCTCTGCAAAAGTGCCGCCGAGATTGTCTTCGGGCTTGAACTCTTCGACCTAATGGCCTGTGTTAGCAACATCCCACGGGCCCAGATCCGGCCCCAAACTCGCCTTCCACTTGTTGATGTCATCGGTATCCCAGGGCTTGTCCTTCTTGTATGTTGAGGGCATCCTGTCGGCGGCCGACGGGCCGTTGGAAGTGATTGTGTCAGTCGATCAAAATATGTCCTGCGCTGCGGCTGCAGGATCTGGGCCGACTTGTGAGTGGATGGGAAAAAAAGGCTCTTGGCTAAGCCAAGTGAACTGGATTTCCTGCCGCCAAGCCGGCCCCACGCTGACTTCCGTTTAGGTGCTGTATCACCTGCTTTGCTTGCCTCGAGTTTACGAGACAAGGGTGGTTTGCCTTCTCCATCCTTTGATGCGCTGTGGATGATCAGCATCACTTCTGCGGGCATGAGGGCGGATCACATTGACACGTGGTGATGTGCATGTTTCCGTGAGAAGACCAGCTCAAATATTCTCCCTAATGACCTGGACAGACGCAGCACCACTTACCACCGCCAGGCCTACGGGACCAGAGTTCTCTTCTCCTAGCGCAACTGTGCGTAGGCTCTGGTGATGGTTCCTTGGAGTATTCGCCACACTAACGGCTGCAGACCTAGCAGCGTGAACGTGTCGCGATGCTCCGGACGTTGCACCATATAACTGGATGAGTTATATCTGCTTTTAGGCCGTCGTAGAAAGCCAGCTCGGCGCAGCTGAAACCGAGGCTTGCCATTCTGCTGGCGCAAAGTGATGGCCCAACGCCAACTTCGCGGCAAAGACTCGATGTGCCTCCAGTAGTGACAAAGTTCCGACAAAACGAGGCTGAGAGGAGCAAAATTTGCCCATGGGCCATGTTTAGGACAGAGCGGTGTATTGGCCTTCTACTCAGATCTTTGCACCCTTGGCCAAATCCTAGTCGTTCCCATACCCGCCGCTATCCACGGGGGCCGTAGGCGCAGTCCGTCTTTCATATTCCCCGCCTCTTTCGTTGCCCCCGGAAAAATCTCCAGAATGCGGAGCTCGCGATCGTGTACTACTTTGAAAACTGATGTGCTGGGAATCGGGAGACCTTTTTCAGGTCAGTTGTTCCGCCAGGTCGCGAACCCAGCGCGCCGAGCTTGGCGCCATGTTGACGTACCCACTGTACTTGGTAGTTCTTTGATGATAATCATGCCGCCTGCAGCCAGCCTTCACTCAAGGACACCTCCTGGGCGAATGAACCTGCACGAGCAGAGGGAGGGAACGTTTCCTGTGTAATCGTCGTCGACTCACATCTCCCCCCCTGACTGGGGTCACCGCTTCTGTCCCCAGCAGGTATACCTGTTCTCCGAGGTCAGCCTGTCTCCTCGTCGGAGTTGAATCAGTCACACAGTCTCAAATATGGTCTCGCCCGCACGTTTCCGAGTTCCTCACACGCTGCTTCGACGAGGCGTTCAAGTTGCGAATGACTGAGAATGCGGCGATCGGTGATGGGATACAATCCGACCGCGCGGATGAGATCTCGCATGTTGGACAAATTTGCTTCCCCGATGGCGCGACGGTGACTACCTGTTCAGATGAAAGGGGTCAGCGGTGTGGCTCCTGCGGCGGGCGAGTCGAAAGGAAAAAGATCGAGGCAGAGACAGAGACAGAGGACAAAACATACCAGATGGCCAGGCACAGGTCGGGATGTCGCGGAATTCGGTGTTCACGTTGACAAAACCGGCCATACGCATCCAAGTGTCACAGTTCTGGGGCACAGTCGTGCTCTTTTTACCGACTTGATGTGCCGTCGAGCCGAGGGCCTGACGGTACAGCCGGCACCATTCTCGCAGGGACGAGACGGCCTCATCATCGCCAGTATCCGAGCGAAATACCAACTCCCACTCGGTCAGCTGAGCCCAGCCCCGGCTGTTCAACGTTCTTCACCCTGCGTCAGTGAGACCGTCCTGGTCAAGAGACACGGCCAGACCTGTATATGTCCCGGATGTAGTTTGGCCACCTTCCGGCGGCGATGCCACCACTCACGAAGCGCGAATGAACGAAATCGAACGTCTGTGAAAAGGTAAATCGCTCGTTGAGGTCGGCAATCTATTTTGTTGGAGTCAGCACATGGCGACCGAGTCTGTCAGAACAAGAATATTCACAAAACGCGGCATGAGGAAAGGCCCCGTCCAGATGAGCGGTGATTCTCCTCTTGGCCACCACAACTTGATCTGGGGTAGGTAAGTGATACCTGCAGTTCCATGTTGTCCAACTGTTCCTGCACCATGTCAGGGAAGATGTCGACACCCCACACCTGGATGATGGTCACCATCGATCGATCGATCTTTCGACAGGCGGGCGGGAGAATAACTAACCTGGCAGTCAGGATCGTAGTCGGCCAGGTCGTAGGCCCAGTCGCCGGTGCCGAAACCGCAGTCCAAGACCCGTCTCGGCTCGCCGATAAAGTCGGGGTGCAGGTGGTGATTTGGCCAGTCGTGGAAGATCAGCTTGACCATCTCGTGTTGGTCTCTCAATCGTGTTTCTTCTTCCTTCCCGGACAAGGTCAGCATCCTCGACGTGGCCACCAGGGTCCAGGTCGACCGACAATGTCGATAGGTGCGAGGTAGACCTGATGCTGCAGAGAATATCTTTGGTAATCTCGATCTCGGTATGTCTCCTTGATGGAAAGGCGATCACTCCGTGTCGTCACCTCTTCATCCCCCCGTCTGTGATTGAGCTCAGCATTGCT
>Ga0255336_100184_pt1 | contig 133186 bp, 136 predicted proteins | sample MeOH1_35cm_T3_17_FD_189102 | JGI IMG/M metagenome (GOLD analysis project Ga0255336, IMG submission 189102) | Sandy soil microbial communities from University of British Columbia, Vancouver, Canada - MeOH1_35cm_T3_179 | ecosystem: Engineered > Artificial ecosystem > Sand microcosm > Unclassified... | reverse complement strand
CCAGGCCTCGGGTGCCTAGCGCCTAAACTGTCCAACTTCTTGGGGTCAGTTCAGCAGCGGCCTTTCCGGTACGAAACGCGGAGGACCTGTCTGAGCAGCGAGGGTGGGCACCGAAGGCTCTGCGCCGTAACGTCCGCGCTCGCCGCGGCATCAGCCGCTGAGTGAACCGATGCCTTCGGCGTCCCCGGACTTCCGCGATGAACCTAAAAAAAGCCAGCGCTGTGGAGCGCTGGCTTTTTCTTTGAGGGAAGATCTATCGCCGATGAATCGGCTCCCACATAGTGCGGAGCGGGGGTCAGGCTTCGTCTTCGGACGAGCCGGCCTCGAGTTCCTTGATGATCCGGTAGAGCTCGCGGAACGCATGCAGCGGCTTGCTCGCCTCGCGTTCGGCCTTGGCCTGGCGGACGAGGGAGCGCAGGTGCTGGCGGTCCAGGTGGGGGTATTCGTCGAACAACTCGCCGAGGGCGACGTCGCCGCCTTCCATCAGCTTCTCGCGACGGGCTTCGAGGCGGTGCATGTGTGCGGCCTCCTGGCGCTGGCGGTCGCGATCTTCGCCGAGGGCGGCACGGGCGTCGGTGAAGGCTTCGTCGCCGTGGCGGCGCATCTGCTTGGCGAGGAAGGCCAGCTGGCGCTTGTGGGCGATGTGGGCGGTGACCTTACGGGTGCGGCCGATCTCGTCGACGATGTCTTCCGGCAGCTTCAGCTTGGGAATGCGGCTGGGTGGAAGCTCCACCAGCTGCTTGGCCAGCTTGAGCATGTCCAGGGCATTGCGGCGCAGTTCGCTGCGGCTGGGGCCGAAGTCTTCTTCTTCGTCGTCCTTCTTCGGGCGATCGTCGTAGGGCTTCATGGCTGGGTCTCCGGCGTGGCGAAAAGGTCGGTGGCTTCACCCTCGAAGGCGAAGCGGGGTTGCGTGCGGCCGTCGTGTTCGACGGTTTCGGCGAACATCGCCGCGGGGCGGACCCACAGGCCGTGCTCGCCGTACAGGGCCTGGTAAACCACGAGTTCTTCCATGGTTTCGCTGTGCCGGGCGGTGCCCAGTACGCGGTAGGGCATGCCCTTGAAGTGGCGGTAGAAGCCGACACGGATGCTCATATGTGTTCCATGGCACCATGTGCGGTGCGTTGCTTTTTAATCGGGTGACGCGACCCCATCTGGATGGGATTGGCCGCGTGCGGCCTGCCATTCTAACCGCCAGCCCCCGGGAAGCCCACGTGAGCCTCGTTTCCACCGTCGACAGCAGTCAGCAGGACCTCGATCGCCTCGCCACCCTGGCCGAGGACACCATCCGCCGGGCCCGGGCCGCCGGCGCGACGCAGGCCGAGGTTTCCGCCAGCGTCGATATCGGCCTGAACGTGAACGTGCGCCTGGGCGAGGTCGAAACCGTCGAGCACACCCGTGATCGCGGCTTTGCCCTGACCGTCTACTTCGGCCAGCACAAGGGTTCGGCGAGCACGGCCGACCTCAACCCGGACTCGATCCAGGCCACGATCGACCAGGCCTGCGCCATTGCCCGGTTCACCGAGGACGACCCGGCCTCCGGCCTGGCCGATGCCGATCGCATGGCCACGACCTTTCCAGACCTCGACCTGTGGCATCCGTGGGATATCGATGTCGATCGCGCCATCGTCCTGGGCCAGGAAATCGAGGATGCGGGACGTGCCGTCGCCGGGATCACCCATTCCGACGGTTCGAGCGTGAGCGCGGGGCAGAGCCTGTCGGTCTACGCCAATTCCCATGGCTTCCTGGGGCGCGAGCGCGGTACGCGCCATTCGCTCTCGGTCGCCCTGATCGCCGGGGACGACGACGACGGCATGCAGCGCGACTACTGGTACGACAGCCAGCGCAGCGCCAACGACTTCATGGACCCCGCGGCGATCGGCCGTAAGGCCGCCGAACGCACGCTGGCGCGGCTCAATGCGCGCCGTCTGGGTACGCGCCAGGCGCCGGTGCTGTTCGCGCCGGAGATCTCCCGCTCGCTCATCGGCCACCTGCTCGGCGCGGTAAGCGGCGGCTCGCTCTACCGCCGCTCCACCTTCCTGCTCGACCATGTGGGCAAGCAGATCCTGCCGTCCTGGTTCCGCATCGATGAGAAACCGCTCATTCCGCGCGGCATGGGGTCGTCGGTGTTCGATGCCGAAGGCGTGGCGACGATCGATGCTCCCCTGGTCGTCGACGGCGTACTGGCGCGCTACATCCTCGGTAGCTATTCGGCACGCAAACTTGGCCTGACCTCCACCGGCAACGCGGGCGGGGTCCACAACCTGCTCGTGAAGACCGGTGACGACGACTTCGCCGGCATGCTGCGCAAACTCGGCACCGGCCTGCTGGTTACCGAGGTGATGGGGCAGGGCGTGTCCATCGTCACGGGCGATTATTCGCGGGGCGCGTCGGGTTTCTGGGTAGAGAATGGCGAGATCGCCTACCCGGTCGAAGAGATCACCATCGCCGCCAACCTGCGCGACATGTTCGCCAACCTGGTGGCCGTGGGCAATGACGTCGACCGGCGGTCGCACATCCTCACCGGGTCCTGGCTGATCGAGAACATGATGATCGCGGGCGAGTGAGCTGCCTCATGCCGCCCCTGCGGGGGCGGTATGTGCCGTAAGGACGGCTTGACACGTTCCCTGCGCTCTCCGACAGTGGGGCCGACATCGCCACCGGAGTCGCACCATGAGTACGCCGTCCGACCAGATCCCGCCGTCGCCCCCGCCGAGCCCGCCGCCCAGTCCGCCGCCGTACGAGCCGGTTCCGCCGGTTTCCGGCAACGACGACAAGAACCTCGCGATGCTCACGCATCTTTCGGGATTCCTCTTCAGCATCATCGTTCCGCTGATCGTATGGCTGATCAACAAGGACAGGTCCGACAAGACCTACCTCGTCACCGAGTCGAAGGAAGCGTTGAACTTCCAGATCACCGTTCTCCTGGGATACGTGATCTGCTGGATCCTCACGGTCATCCTGATCGGCGCCTTCCTGCACGTCGTGCTGTGGATCCTCAACATCGTCTTCTGCATCCTCGCCGCCGTGAGGGTCAGTCAGACGGGCAGCTACCGCTATCCCTTCGCGCTGCGGCTGGTCAGCTGAGTCATTGCGAATGGTTTCGACGAAAAGCCCGCGAACGCGGGCTTTTCGTTCATGGCCATCATCGCCAGGAATGGTTGGAGCCTACCGTGTTGTACCTGGATAGCGGCATTTTCTGATTCATCCGCTCCTCGAACGCAGCCAGGTCGAAGCCACGTGGAGGGCCATGGGCGATCACCGATCGTACGATCGACAGGTGCTCTCCTATCTCTGCGTCTTCGCGCGCGATGGTGTCCGTGAAGACACGGGTTCCCACGATGCCGGACAGGATCTGCACGCGATCCGCTTTTCGGTGCGCCGCGAGATACTCACCCACTTCCATGCTGCCTCCCTGGGAGTAGGCTCCCGAATCCCGGGCCTCGTCATACTTCTTCACCATGTCCTGCTCGAGACGCTCAAGCGTTCTATTGGAGGCGTGTGCGGCGAAGAAACTGTTGTTAAGTTGAATGCTTTCGGGAGAACCGGGCTGTTCCCATGGGACCCCGACAGGCTGCATCGTCAGCACTTCATCGGGCGCTGCTTCGAACACGCCCGAACTGAACGGGGCCTGCGAGTCATCCGATGCGTGGGAATTGGCCAGCACGTCGTCGACGTCGAGATAGAACCCCCCTTTCTTGCGGATCAGCGGAATCCGCAGGGTATCGGCGGCGAAAGCGAGATTTTCCGGTTTCATCCGGAAGTCGTCATAAAGATTGAATAGCCAGGTTCCGGAGAATTCGGGGGCGCTGCCGTCTTCCAGGCTTAACCAGTTGATCTCATGCACCCTCAGTTCCTTGACGGTTTCCGCATAGGCATCCGGGTTATTCACGTCCATATGCAACACAAACCGGTAGTCGGACGCGGTCTCGACATTGCGGTTGATGGTGTCTACGTGCGTTTTCAGCAGGTCGGGTCGGTCGCCGATCCAGATCTGGTGAATGCTCTTGTCGATAGGTGTTCGTTGCCGACCATCGGTGTCGCTATAGCTCGCCGGATTGTTCGCCACCATCCTGTAGAGGTTGATGCCGTCGACGTTGCCGGCGGGATCGGGACTGGCCCAGCGGCAGAGCCAGGGGACGTAGTAGCGAAAGCCGTAGTCATAGAGGCCTGTCGCATCGCGTTCCTTACCCGAATAGCGAACCGTCTTGTACGAGGCCTCGATCGCACTGCGCGCGGCCCACCACGCCGTCCCCCCGTAAGGGTAATAGCCCTCGTGGCTGATGACCGCGCCAAGCTCGTCCAGTTCGAGCGAGCTGCCGCCCAGACGATCGTCGAGGCTGTAGCGCCATTGCGCTGGGGGCAGGGCCGCCCGGGTGGTCACCCAGCGCAGGTGTCTTACCCGGTTGCGACCCGCCTGCACGTCTATCACGTGCACCACCTCACCGGTTGCCGTGTCGCTGCGGATCTCCAGGCCGGGCAGGTACCTCACTTCCGATACGTGCCGTGTCGCCCTGGCCTGTGTAACGCGCCGTTTTCGCCGACGCTGGCCTGCGCCGTCGTAGACATACACTTCGTCGTCGTTCGCACCGGCGCCGCGCAAGACCTGCGTGACCTTCTGCAACTGGTTACGTGCATTCCATTGCACGGCCTGTGTTCCCTCCAGCCGGAGCAGGTTGCCGTTGGCGTCGAACGCCATGTCGAAGTCCGGTGGCTGGTTCGGATCCGTGTCCGGCAGGCAGCGATTGCTGCGCGGCTCGGCCGTCATCGTCCGCGTGTACTGCGTCGGGCCGCCTGACGCGTGCCTCAACGTCAGCAGGTTGTCACCGGCATCGTAGGTATAGGTTTGCGTGTAGTTGCGCAGGCGGCTCGCGTCGACGGTCCCACCCGGGCCGCCGAGCTCGGGCAGGCCTGGCCGAACGGTCGCCAGTACACTTTCCCGGCCGCCGGCCTCGACCAGCCGATACAGCGTGTCGTAGCGATACGCGCATACCGGTTCGACCTGTGCGCCCGAGAACCAGTCGGTGGGTTGCGCCAGATCCTCGACACGCAACACGTGGCCCATGGGGTCGTACGTGTAGATCAGATCCTGCAGGGTCGCTCCCGTGCGCCGCACCTCGAGCGCCTGCAGGCGGTCGTCGACGATCGAGTAGATGGCGGTGGTGACCACGCCATTGCCGGCCGTCCCGGAGATCATCCGACCGGCGGCGTTGTAGGCAGGATGATGAAACACCTCCACGGAAGCGGCCTGGACGGGCGTGAAGCCCGCTTGCAGCAGCTGTCCCGCCACGTCGTAGCGTGTGGTCCGTTCGTTCCCCATGGCGTCGAGCTGGCTGAGCGACGCCGCCAGCGCGTCACGTATCCACTGGGTCGTATAGGCCACGGGCGACCCGTCGACGTCGTGCTCCAGCAAGGCGTCCCGCGCGGCTTCGGCGACCGGCCAGTCGGGCACGACCGGATTCGCGAGAAAGCGCTGCGTCTGCACCCTGGGCTCGCCCAGCGGGTCATACGCGGCGACAGCGAGGCTGCCAGCCGGATCGTCGTAACGGACCATCCGTCCGCAACGGTTGGTTGCCGCTTCGGTGGCGTTGCCGTAGTGCAGGCGCTCCGTGCAGCAGGCGAGGCCGCCGTCCCACTGCTCATGCACGCTCACCAGTCGCAGCTGGGCGTCGTAATCGCTCCACCGATGGGTGCCCCGGCCATCCCATCCCTCCCGTGCCTGTCCGGACCCGTCGAACAGGCCCATCCGCCAACCGGCGTCCACGCTTACGCTGCGCAGCAGTCGGCTCGAGAGGCTATGCATCGCGCGCTGGTTAGGTTCGCCAGCCTCGCCGCCGTCGGCCCATAGGCGCGCATCCCATTGCCCGGTTGCATGGCCCGTGGCGTCATACGTCTGCCTGCGGATGCGCGCGATGGGCTCGTCGGCGACCTGCAGACGGTCGTACGCCACCGAGCGCACCGGCAGGCCGCGCGCGTCGACGGCGGAGAGTTGTGGCGTGTGACGATGGAGGCTGGCGCTCATCGCGAAGTCCGTCAGGCGCCGTAGCGGCGTTCTTGCTCGACGAATCGACACTTATCTCGTGCTGGGAACCTTCGCAAGCCGAAGCGATGGCGAAAAACCGGCTGCTTCCGGCCAAGTCGTTGAGCGACTGGTAATTCCAGCCGTGGGTCGATCAGTGGCGACGCTGCGCCGAATAGCGCGCCAGATCGGCCAGCCACTCGCCGCGCTCGCCGAGCGGCGCGATGGCTTCAAGGGCGTCGCGGACGAGGGTGTCGAGGCGCTCGCGCGAGGCGGCCAGGCCGATGATGGACGGGAAGGTGGGCTTGTCGGCGGCGGCGTCCTTGCCGGCGGTCTTGCCGATCACCGCGGACTCGCCTTCCACGTCGAGGATATCGTCGCGCACCTGGAATGCCAGACCCACGGCATGGCCGTAGCGGTCCAGGCGGTCGAGGAGCGCCGCATCGGTGCAGCCGGCCGCCAGGGCGCCAAGCCGTACCGAGGCGCGGATCAGCGCGCCGGTCTTATAGGCGTGCATCCGCTCGAGGTCGGCGAGCGACAGTTTTCGACCCACGGCGGAGAGATCGAAGGCCTGGCCGCCGGCCATGCCTTCGGCGCCGCAGGCCGCGCCCAGGGCGCGCAGCATGGCGATACGCGCCGTCGAGTCGTCGCTGTCGCCGTAGGGCGTGGACAGGATCTCGAAGGCGAGGGCCTGGAGGGCATCGCCGGCGAGAATCGCCATGGCTTCGCCGTAAACGATGTGGCAGGTAGGCTGGCCGCGGCGCAGCGCGTCGTCGTCCATCGCCGGCAGGTCGTCGTGCACCAGCGAGTACGCATGGATGATCTCCACCGCGCAGGCGGGTGCGTCGAGGATACCGTCGTCCCGGCCGAGGGCATGCCCGGCCGCGTAGACGAGCAGCGGACGCAGGCGTTTGCCCCCGCCGAGCACGGCGTAGCGCATGGCGCCGTGCAGTTCGACGGGGGGAAGGTCGCCGCTGGGCAACGCGCGCGCGAGCGCTTCGTCAGCCCGGCCGACCAGCGCCTTCAGCGGCGCCGGCAGATCAGTCGATGTGGGAGTCAAAGGGTTCGGCGGTCTCGGGGGCTTCGGGGTCGAGCAGCAGGCGCACCCGCAGCTCCGCCTGTTCCAGCGCCGTCTGGCAGTGCCGGTAAAGGCCGATGCCACGCTCGAACGACTTGAGCGATTCGTCGAGGCTCAACTCGCCGCCTTCCATGCGCGTGACCAGTTGCTCGAGCTCGTCGAGCGAGTGCTCGAATTCGGCGATGGTCGATGCGGGCACAACGGGGGCGGGGGACTTCGGCATGCCGGCAAAATTAGCTCACATGGCCTTTTTGATCAATCGGAAACGCCGTGCTGCCAGACCGGATAAGCACCTGCCTCATCGAAAATGGCCTTGCCGCGATCGCTCATCCAGCGCCCGGCCACGGCGACCAGGTTGCCGCTTTCGCAAAGCAGGGGCATCCGCGGTCGCCGCCAGGGCGGAATCGCGCCTTCCTGGAACAGATCGCGCAGTTCCTTGGTGATGTGGTTGCCGGCGGTGCGAATGCGATCGCCGGCGCGCCGGTAGCGCACGGTCAGCGCCTCCGGCAGCCGAACGCCGCCCAGGGTAAGCATCCCGCCGCCGGGTAGCGCCAGCGGTTCGCCCTGCCAGGCGACCGACCATGCCTCGTCGAATGGCTGGCAGCGCGGCATGGCCCAGAGGCGCCCTTTCCAGACACGGACCTCGGTGTCCTGCCAACCGACCAGGGGCAGGCGTTCCGCCGAGGCTTCGCGAATCTGTCGTTCGAGCACGTCGCGCTGCGCGGTGGTGGGCGCGCTCAGGCCAGCCGTGTGCAACCAGTGGTCGAGGAGGGGGGCGCGCCATGCCGGCCGCAGGTCGAGCCAGCCGCGGGCGTCGAGGGTGTCTTCCTCGCGGCGCAGACGTGCCAGGGCGTCGATCCAGCCCTCGCGCAGGCCGTCGGCGGCCTCCCTGCACAGGCGCGCGCTATGGGCGATGCTGACGCCTGCCTGTGGCCACTGTGCCATCAGCGCAGGAATGACCGTCGCGCGCAGGTAAGCGCGTGCGATGCGCGGGTCGTCGTTGGAGGGATCGTGCAGGGTGGACAGGCCGTTTTGCGCAATGTGGTCGAGCAGCGCGCTGCGCGGAAGATCCAGCAGCGGGCGCCACAGCATGCCTGCGCCCAACGGGCGCACCGCCCGCATGCCGGCCAGTCCTTCCGGCCCTGCGCCACGCAGGAGCTTGAGCAGGACGGTTTCCATCTGGTCGTCGCGATGATGCGCAAGGACGACATGTTCACCGGGCTTCAGGGCGGACGCGAAGGCTGCGCGTCTCGCTCGCCTTGCCGCGGCCTCGATGCCTTCGCCGCGCGTGAGGTCCACGGTGACCCGTACGACGTCGATCGGCACGCCGAGCGAATCGGCGAGGCGCCGGCAATGCACCGCCCAGGTGGCACTGTCGGCGTGCAGCCCGTGGTCGACATGGAGCGCGCGCAGCGGTGGTCTCGGCATGTGTCCGGCCAGCGCATGCAACAGCGCGGTGGAATCGGGTCCGCCACTGAAGGCGACCAGCAGCGGCACGCCCGGCACGTCATCGAGTGCGCGGGCCAGGTGATCGGTCAGCGAGGCGCTCATTTGCCTTTGGCGCGAAGGCGCACGAAGAGATGGCGGGCATTGCCCAATTGGCGCTCTTCGACCTCGAACAGCCCCATGCCGTTGATCAAGCCGCTCAGCTTCGAATAGCCGTAGTTGCGCGAGTCGAACTCGGGCGAGCGCTTGTTGATGATGCTTCCGATGGCACCGAGGCTGGCCCAGCCGTTCTCGTCGGAGCCGGCGTCGATGGCGTTGCGGATCAGGTTCACCAGCTTGGTGTCGCCACGCAACTCATTCGCCGAGCGTTGCACGGGCGGCTCGGAGGCTTCGTTCTCCACGGTGCCGACGAGCACTTCGGTGTAAATGAACTTGTCGCAGGCGGAGACGAACGGTTTGGGCGTTTTCTGCTCGCCAAACCCGTAAACCATGAGGCCGGCTTCGCGGATGCGCGAGGCGAGCCGGGTGAAATCGCTGTCGCTGGAAACGATGCAGAAGCCGTCGAAACGATTGGAATAGAGCAGGTCCATCGCGTCGATGATCATCGCCGAATCGGTGGCATTCTTGCCCGACGTATAGGCGAACTGCTGGATCGGCTGAATCGAATGATCGAGCAGGGCGGTCTTCCATCCATTGAGGTGGGGTCCGGTCCAGTCGCCGTAAATGCGTTTCACGTGCGCGGTGCCGTATTTCGCCACTTCGGCGAGCAGGCCGTCGACGATCGCGGGCCGTGCATTGTCCGCGTCGATGAGGACGGCGAGTTTATCGGTGACGTCGTTGGCCATGAGACGGTCCGCGGTCGGTGCGTGGAAGACCGATGGTAGCCCGATCGATGTGACGAGCGCCGTCAGCCGGCGAAGTTCAGCTCGATCGCGATGCCGGCGGGATCTCGGAAGAACACCTGGGCCTCGCCGGAGGAGGGCACCCGGTCGATCTGGTATGCCACCGAGGCGGCGTCGAGCCGGGCAAGCATGGCATCGAGACCCGTCGCAGCGAAGGCGAAGTGATCGAGCCAGCCGGTACGGGCCGGTGCGTCGCCCGACATGGCGGGGTCGATCGTGAGATGTATCAGGTCGCGGTCGCCGGCGTACAGCCAGTAACCACGAGAGCGAAATGCTGGCCGCGCGCCCTCGCTGAGGCCGAGGACGTCGACGTGAAACCGGCGCACGCGCTCGATCATGGCCTCGGAGGCGCGAATGTTCACATGCGCGAGGCCGTGGATCGTCATCGCCGGCTCAGCCTTCGGTAAAGGCGCCGTAGCCACGCAGACGCTGGTAGCGTTTTTCCAGCAGCTGGTCGACGCCGAGCTTTTCCAGTTCGTCGAGCTCGTTGAGAAGCACGGCCTTGAGGCGGATGGCCATGGACTGGGCGTTGCGATGGGCACCGCCCAGCGGCTCACGCACGATCTTGTCGATCAGCCCGTTCTCGAGCAGTCGCGGTGCCGTGAGGCCCATGACATCGGCGGCGTCCTTGGCCTTGTCGGCGCTCTTCCACAGGATGGAGGCGCAGCCTTCCGGTGTGATGACCGAATACGTCGAGTACTGCAGCATCAGCGTGCGGTCGCCCACGCCGATGGCCAACGCGCCGCCGGAACCGCCTTCGCCGGTGACCGTGCAGATGATCGGCACGCGCAGCTCGGCCATCTCGAGCAGGTTGCGCGCGATCGCTTCGGACTGACCGCGTTCTTCGGCGTTGATGCCCGGCCAGGCACCGGCGGTGTCGATGAAGGTGAACACCGGGATATTGAAACGCTCGGCCATCTTGAACAGGCGCAGCGCCTTGCGATAGCCCTCCGGACGAGGCATGCCGAAGTTGCGCTTCACCTTGGCCTTGGTGTCGCGGCCCTTCTGGTGGCCGACGATCATCACCGAACGGCCGTTGACGCGCGCCAGGCCACCGACGATGGCCTGGTCGTCCGCGAACATGCGGTCGCCCTTGAGCTCGTGGAATTCCTCGCACATGGCCTGGATGTAATCCAGCGTGTACGGACGCGCCGGATGACGCGACACCTGGCTGACCTGCCAGGGCGTCAGGTTACGAAAGATCTCGGCGGTCTTGATTTTCAGCTTTTCGCGAAGCCGGCCGACTTCCTCATCGATGTTGAACGCCTGGCCGCTGCTGGCATGGCGAAGCTCTTCGATCTTTGCCTCCAGTTCGGCGATGGGTTGTTCGAAATCGAGGAAATTGGGATTCATGGGCAACGGTGGTTCGGGAAGACCCGACAGTATAGCGGGTGGGGCGGGGCGCCAGTGTGCGCCGGGGTACGGTTTGCCGGCAGGGACCTAAGTGCTTGAAACCGAAGCCTTGGCGGCGCTTCAGTCCGCCGGGCGCACCAGGCGGAGCTCGGTGCCAAGAACGCCTGGCAGGCTGCGCAGGGTGCGTATGAGATCGGGCGAGGCGCGCACGCGCCACTCGTCGCCGAGCTCGAAGCTGGCCTGGCCGACGGTGTTGCGGTAACCGGACAGCAGCAACGGCGTGCGGCCTCCGCGGTAGCCCATCAGCGCCTGGCGCAGGTGCTGCGGGAAATCAGGGCCGATCCCGTTGAGCCGTAGCGTCAACAGGCGACCGAAGTGTTCCATGGCATCGGACAACGCATAGGCCTTGCGCGCGCGCAGCTGGTAGCCGCCGGCGAAATCGTCGATGCGCAGTCCGCCCTCGACCACGATGAGGCTGCCGCGCGTCAGCAGGGGGGCGGCTTCGGTGAACACCTCGCGGAAGAAGCTGGTTTCCAGCAGTCCCGTGGCGTCTTCGATCTGCACGAACGCATCGCTGTCGCCGCGCTTGCGCATCCCGACCACCATGCCCGCGACCGTCCACGGCGTTTCCGGTCCACGACGGAACCGGCTGGCGTTTTCGTCGTCGTCGTTGCGCCGCGGTTTGGGTGGCTGGTAGCGCTGGGGGATTTCGCCGATGGGACAACTGGAGAGCTGCGCGAGTTCGCCCTTCCACGGGTCGGTGGGATGACCCGACAGGTAATGGCCAAGCGTGTCGTGCTCGCCCTGCAGGAGTTGCTCGAGCGGCCACTCGGGCACGCTGCCCGACAGTTCGATGATGCTCGGCGTTTCCGCGGCGCCGAAGGCGTTGCCGAAAATATCGACCTGGCCGGACGCGCGGTTCTTCGCTTCCTGATCGGCGGCGCGCATCGCTTCGGGCAGGTGCATGATGAGCGTGGCGCGGTTTTCGCCTAGCGCGTCGAGCGCGCCGGACTGCACCAGCGCTTCCATCGTGCGCTTGTTGAGCTTGTTCGAGCCGACGCGCTGGCAGAAGTCGACGAGGCCACGATACGGCCCCCTCGCCTTGCGCTCGGCGACGATCTCTTCGCAGATGCCCTGGCCGACGCCCTTGATCGCGCCCAGGCCATAACGGACGACCTTCGGTTCCACCGCCTCGAACATCCAGTCCGAGGCATTGACGTCCGGCGGCAGCACCTTGATGCCGATGGCACGCGTTTCCTCGAGAAAGGTGACGGCTTTCTCGGTGTTGTCCATGTCCGACGAGATCGTCGCGGCCATGAACTCGGCGGGGTAGTGCGCCTTCAGCCAGGCGGTCTGGTAGGAGACCAGCGCGTAGGCCGCGGCATGCGACTTGTTGAAACCATAGCCGGCGAACTTCTCCATCAGGTCGAAGATCGCGTCGGCCTTGATCGAATCGATGCCGTCCTTCGCCGCGCCTTCGCGGAAGGTGGCGCGATGCTTGACCATCTCCTCGGCTTTTTTCTTACCCATCGCGCGGCGAAGCAGGTCGGCGCCGCCGAGCGTGTAACCGCCGACGATCTGCGCCATCTGCATCACCTGCTCCTGGTAGACCATGATGCCGTAGGTCTCTTTCAGGATGGGCTCGACGCGCGGATCCGGATACTCCACGGCCTCGCGACCATGCTTGCGCGCGCAGAAGCTGGGAATCAGGTCCATCGGGCCGGGGCGATACAGGGCCACCAGGGCGATGATGTCCTCGAATCGGTCGGCCTGGGCGTCCTTGAGCATGCCCTGCATGCCGCGCGACTCGAGCTGGAAGACGGCGACGGTCTGCGCCTTCTTCAGCAGGTCGTAGACCTTGGGATCGTCCAGCGGCAACGCTTCGATCACCAGCGGCTCGACGCCTTCCTTCGCGCGGCGCCGGTTGATCGCCTTCACCGCCCAGTCGATGATCGTCAGCGTGCGCAGGCCGAGGAAGTCGAACTTCACCAGGCCTACCGCTTCGACGTCGTCCTTGTCGTACTGGGTGACGACACCTTCACCGCTCGCTTCGCAGTAAAGCGGGGCGAAGTCGGTCAGCGGGGTCGGTGCGATCACCACGCCACCGGCGTGCTTGCCGGCGTTGCGGGTGAGGCCTTCGAGGCTGAGCGCGAGGTCGATCAGCTGGCGCGGCTCTTCCTCCTGCTCGTAGACGTCGCAGAATTCCTTGACGATGCGGTCCGGTTCTTTTTTCGACTTCTCGGTGCGGCCGAGGGCGTCGCCCAGCGTGAGGTCGAGCGGCCGGTTGGGAATGAGCTTGGCGAGGCGATCCACTTGTCCGTAGCCCATGCCGAGCACGCGACCGGAGTCGCGCAGCACGGCCTTGGCGGCCATGGATCCGTAGGTGATGATCTGGCTGACGTGGTCGCGGCCATACTTGCGTGCGACGTAGTCGATCACCTCATCGCGGCGATCCATGCAGAAGTCGATGTCGAAGTCGGGCATCGACACGCGTTCGGGATTGAGGAAGCGCTCGAACAGCAGCTCGAACTGGAGCGGATCCAGGTCGGTGATCTTGAGCACCCAGGCCACCAGCGAACCGGCGCCCGAACCACGGCCCGGTCCGACCGGAATGCCGTTGTCCTTACCCCAGCCGATGAAGTCGGCCACGATGAGGAAGTAGCCGGGAAAGCCCATGCCGATGATGACGTCGACTTCGCGATCGAGACGGGCCTGGTAGTCCTCCCGCGTCTTGCCGGGCGCCAGCGGATGCACGGCGAGGCGTTCTTCCAGGCCGGCCTGGGCCTGCGCACGGATGAAGGTATCGAGCGTATGGCCTTCGGGGACCGGGAAGTTCGGCAGGAAGTACTCGCCGAAGGTCAGTTCCAGGTTGCAGCGCTTGGCCAGTTCGACCGTGTTCTCGAGGGCTTCGGGAATGTCGGCGAACAACGCCTCCATGTCTTCGGCGCTCTTGAAATACTGCTCTTCGCTGTAGTCGTGCGGGCGCTTGGGGTCGGCAAGGACGCGGCCCTGGTTGATACAGGTGCGTGCCTCGTGGGCTTCGAAGCCTTCGCGCTCGAGGAAGCGGACGTCGTTGCTGGCGATCACCGGCAGCTCGTAGTCGCCGGCGAGCGCCATCGCGGCGCGCACCCAGTCTTCCTCGTGCTGGCGACCCGTACGGGTCAGCTCCAGGTACAGGCGATCGGGGAACAGCCGACGCAGCGATTCCAGCCGGGCACCGGCGGCAGGCAACCCGGCGCCGAGCGCCACGCGCGCCAACTCGCTTTCGCGGCCGGCGATGGCGATGAGGCCGCGCACGCTCTCGGGATGCATCCAGGCGGCGTCGACAAGCGCGCGGCCGGTGCCCTGGCCTTCACGCCAGGCGCGCGAGACCAAACGCGAGAGGTTGAGGTAACCGTCGCGGTCCTGGCACAGCAGGGTCAGCCGCCAGGGACGCGGATCGTCAGGGCTGGACACCCAGATGTCGCAGCCGGCAATGGGCTTGATGCCCGCAGCCGTGCACTGCTTGTAGAACTTGACCAGCGCGAAGAGGTTGTTCTCATCCGTCAGTGCGACGGCGGGCACGCCGGTGCGCACGCAGGCCGCGACCAGCTGCTTGATGCGGATGGTCGAGTCGACCAGCGAATACTCGCTGTGCAGGTGGAGATGGGCAAAGCGGACAGACATGGGCGGCGCCGGGTGAAGCAGAGGGAAGGCTAACCGGGGAGTGACTTAGCGACAAGAATTGACTTTGTCGTTACCCGCCCCAGACGCGGCCGAGCACCCTGTGTGGGAGCCGATTCATCGGCGACAGGGTGCTTGGCGTAGGCTGGCCCGCTGCCGCGGGATCGCCGATGAATCGGCTCCCACACGGGGCACCAGGGGCGCGGCTGTCAGGTAAGGCTGCGGTTATCCCGGATATGTGCCTCGGGGTGGTCGATGAACCAGAGGCCCGCAAAAAGCTTGGCATCGATCGAAAACCCTTCGGCGGCGCGGTCGAACAGCCATTTGCCGGCTTCGGCGCGCGGCACTTCGTGCACGATGATGTTCTCGGTCTCGTCGCCCCCGCCCTTGCCGACGCGGACCAGGTCCCAGGCACGGGCGAAGGCGATCATCTCGGTGCTCATGCCGGCCGAGGACGGGCCTTCGTGGACGAATTCGATCCTGCCGCAGGCGTAGCCGGTTTCTTCCTCGAGTTCGCGACGCGCGGCGATCAGCACGTCCTCATCCTCGGCGTCGGCGAGATCGCCCACCAGGCCGGCGGGCATCTCGATGGTGTTGGCGAGGATCGACACGCGGTACTGCTCGACGAAGACGACTTTGTCGTCGGGCGTCACGGCGAGAATGATCACGGCGCCGCCGGGATTGTTGCGCTCGGCATATTCCCATCGGCCGCGGCGCTTCAGGGTCAGCCACTTCGCCTTGTGCAGCACCTCTTCCGGCGCGCTGGCGTCGTCGGGGATCGGCGAGGCGTGGGGCAACGGACTGGTCTGCATGGGCGGGCTCCTGGATGGTGGATACGCAGTATCCGGCCAAGGGTAGCGCGGCCGTGTGACGTTGGGTGGGATACCTTCAGATCAGCGCGCGCAGCCGGGACCGGGTCAGCGGACCGAAACGCAGGCGCTCGCAGAGTTCGTCCACAGTGGCGGCTTCACCCTGGCGACGGCGCAGCGCGTCGGCGGTCTCGGCCACGGCGATATCCAGGGCGATGCGGGTCAGGCGGCGACACATCAGTGCCTGCTCGGCGTGCTCGCGCAGGCGCACCGCGCAGGCCGCCGCACCACGGAAACGCAGGTAAGGGACCTCGTCGATCCGGTCCAGCACCGCGTCGAGGCTGCCAAAGTGAGCGAGCAGGGCGGCCGCGGTTTTCGCGCCGATGCCGGGGACGCCGGGGATGTTGTCGACCGCGTCGCCGCAAAGGGCCAGGTAGTCGGCAACCTGGTGAGGATGGACGCCGAGCCGGTCGAACACACCGCTGGGTCCCCAGCGCAGATTCTTGGCGAAGTCCCATTGTTCGTCGTGCTCGCCGAGCAGTTGGCCGAAGTCCTTGTCGGCGGAGACGATGACACCGCGGAATCCGTGCGAACGCAGGCCCCATAGCGCGCTGCCGATGAGGTCGTCGGCTTCGTACTGATGGTCGTTCAGGACGCTGAGGCCCAGTGCCGCGGCGATCTCACGACACAGCGAAAACTGGCGAACGAGCTGCGGCGGCGGTAGCTCGCGGTTGGCCTTGTAGGCCGGATAGATCGCGTTGCGAAACGAGGTGGTGAGCGAGGCGTCGAAGGCGACGGCGACGTGCTCCGCGCGGCTGCGCTCGAGCAGTTCGCACAGGAAACGCGTGAAGCCGTGGACGGCGTTGACCGACTCGCCGTCCTGGTCGTGGAACTCGTCAGGCATGGAATGCCAGGCGCGGAATACGTAGAGGCTGCCGTCCACGAGGTGGACGAGGGAATCCCCGCTCACGGCGTCCATACGCTCACGATATCGTCGTAGGCCGGTCGCTCACGCTCGGGCGCGTCCATCGAGGGCGTGCCGATGTGGAGGAAACCGATGACATGTTCGTTCGTCGTCATGCCCAGCAGATGGGCCACGTTGCGATCGTAGGCGGCCCAGCCGGTGAGCCATTGTGCGCCGAAGCCAAGCGCCTGCGCACCGAGCAGCACGTTGTAGGCCACGCATCCCGCCGTGAGGTTCTGCTCGAGTTCGGGCACCGCACTCGTTTCGTCGATCTTCGCCGACACGACAAGCACCAGGGGCGCGTGGTCGTAGCGTTTCAGTTCTTTTTCGCGCTTGGCATCGGAGAGGTCGGGATTGGCTTCGACGGCGAGCTTCGCCAGCCGCGCACCGAAGTGACGCTTGGCGTCGCCGCGCAATACACGAATACGAAACGGCGCCAGCTTGCCGTGATCGGGCACTCGGACAGCCGCTTCCAGCAGGCGCTTGAGGGTGGTGTCGTCCGGGGCCGGTTCGCCGAGCTGGCGCGAGGGCACGGAGCGGCGGCGATCGAGGAGTTCCAGGGTGGTCTGCGTCATCCGCCCAGTTTAGCGGAACCATCCGGAGGCGGTCCGCGCTCGCCCCGGGGTGGGGGCGGCAGCGCATCGTTCGGCCCCATGTTATCGATGGCCTGACGGCGCTGTTCCGGCGTTTGATCACGCCACTTTTCCATCAGCGCCTGCTTCTGCGCGGGCGGCAGGCTGCGAAAGCGCTCGAAGGCGGCGTGCAGTTTGGCGCGCTGTTCGGGGCTGAGGTCCTTGAACTTCTGCTGGTTCTTGCGCGCTTCGGCGCGCTCTTCCGGCGTCATGTGCTGCCAGCGGTCGATGCGCTCGCGGATCTGGGCGCGCCGCTCGGGAGGGAGCCCTTTCCAGCGCTGCGCCATCTCGAGCATGTGGGACTGCTTCCTGGGCGTGAAGCTGTCCCAGTCATGCGCCACCGGGGAAAGGATGTCCTTCTCGTCGGGGGTCAGCTGACTCCAGGGGCGCGGCGGCACGGACGGGTGTTCACTGTCCGGCCAATCGGATCCGCCGACCGGCGGCGGTGGCCGATCCTGCGCCACGGCGGCGCCAGGCGCGGCCAACGCAAGCAAGAGGGCGATGACAAGGGAAAAGCGGCGCATGGCGATCACTTGTGGGCGGCGGACGGCTGCGTGTCGTTGTAGGCCAGCCAGCTGTAGAACTGCAGGTTCTGGTACAGGGCGGGATCGGTGCTGTCCGGGTCGGGCGGGAGGTCGGCGGCCTCGATGTCGGCCGCTTGCATCACGGCCGGCGGCGCCGACGGCGGCGCGCCACCCGGCTGCCACAGCATGAGCGAGGCGAGCGCGACGACGGCAAACGCGCCGGCAGGGAGCATCAGGCGGCGTGCCGCGGATTCGTGCGGTGCGGCGAGCGCCGTCCGCCGGGCCGCGCGCAGGCGACCGGCCGTGGCCGGGTCCACGTCGCGGCTGGCGCGCAGGTAGAGTTCCCGGGCGCGACGTTCGAGGTCTCGATCGTGCTGGCTCATCGCCATGCCTCCAGTTGATCGCGCAGCGCATGCATCGCGCGCGAAAGGTGAGTCTTGACACTGCCGTCGGAGCAGCCCATGACAGCGGCCGTTTCAGCGACATCCAGCCCTTCCATGATGCGCAGGGTGAACGCCTCGCGCTGGCGCCGGGGCAGCTTGCGTACGGCGACGACGATGTCCCCGTAAGCCTGCGAGTCCTGGAGCCTGGCGGATGGGTCCGGGCTGTCGTCGGCGGGCTCCCAGGCGGGCAGTTCGTCGCCGTCGTCGTCGCGGCCACCGCCGATCCAGCCGACGATGATCGAGCGCACCTTGCGGCGACGCTGGAGGTCGACGATGCGGCGGCGGAGGATGCCCCAGAACAGCGGCGTCCATTCGCCCGGCGGCTTGTCGGCGTAGTGGCGAACCAGGCGCAACATGGCGTCCTGCACCGCATCCATGCCGTCTTCCCGGTTGCCCAGGTGGATTTCCGCCATGCGCCAGGCCCTGCGCTCGATGGCCGCCAGGAAGGCGTCCATGTTCGCCGGGACTTCGCGGACATCGTCCAGGGATGCGCTGTCGAGCGCGAGCGAGCCGTTCACGGCGCCCTTCGCTTCGTCGGTGCTGGCATCCTCGTGCTCCATACGGCCTGAATCACTCCGATTAACGCGGTCGGCGACCGCCGGTTGACTGGTTCTGCCCCTGCCATCTTCCTGGGCCGGGCATTTACGGCTTATGAAGTCAGGGCCCGCCCGTGGACCGGCGTGCGATGGGCCAGGCGACCAAGCCCGCCAGGAGGGCGCCGGCGAGGTATAACACGAGGTCCCAGGGCCCCTGGGCGAGGCGAGCCAGTTCCAGCAGCATGGAAGCCCCGGCGTCGTGAATGGTCTGGCCGAAGCCGATACCCATCATTCCCGAGATGGTCGCTGCCGCGACCAGGCAGGCGGTATAGGCGGCTGCGACAAGGGTGGCGACGGCCGCCAGGACCGAGCCCAGGCCGCGTTCGATGCGCAGCCAGCGGCGCACGACGATTCCCAGGACCCAGCCTACCGGAAGGACCAGGGCGGGCAGGGCACGGCCGAACATCATCGACGGCACCATCCACACGGCGCCGGCGGCGAAACCGAACGCGACGGCGCAGAAAGCGCCGAACAGAAGTCCGGCGAGGCGGCGCAAACGCTCAGCCGGCATGGGGTTCCTTCGGATGAGGCATGGGATCAGGGGGTGGGCAAAAGGGGGCAATGATAGCGGGCAAGCGCGAGGCTTGCTCTTGAGGCGCCCGGTCGCCGCCCCGACGTAGCTTGCAGGATGCTTACCGTCGGCTCGCGGCGGGCGCATAATCGACGACTTTGCGGCCGCGGTGCGGCCTTCACAGGACAGCAATGAGCGGTTTCAGCCTCAGCAGCGAACCTTTCACCCTCGAGCGCGACTGCCAGGCGGTCATGGTGCCGCAGGGCGAAACCGTGACGCTTCCGGCCGGGCAGATCGGTTACATCACCCAGGCCCTGGGTGGCAGCTTCACCGTGTACGTGGAAGGCAACCTGTTCCGTATTGCGGGCGGCGATGCCGATGCGCTGGGCAAGGAGCCCCCGCGTCCGATCGAACTCGAAGACGGTGCGTCGGACGACGAAGTGGAGAAGCTGGTCTGGCAGCAGTTGCGTACCTGCTTCGATCCCGAGATCCCCATCAATGTGGTGGAACTTGGCCTCGTTTACGACGTGAGCCTTGAATCCAACGACGAAGGCGCGCGCCGGGCCTATGTGAAAATGACCCTGACCGCGCCGGGCTGCGGCATGGGTGACATTCTGGTCGACGATGTCCGCACCAAGCTGGAACTCATTCCCACGGTGGTCGAAGCCGATGTCGACCTCGTTTTCGATCCGCCCTGGAACCATTCGATGATGTCGGACGCGGCGAAGCTCGAAACCGGGATGCTCTGAGGATCAGGGTCAGGATCAGGGTGCCGGCGTTACCGCGATGTCCGCTTCCAGAGAAGCTCCGTAGAGGGCGAGCGTTCTGATGTTCGCCGGCGACCAGTAGCAGGCAGGCACGCGATCGCCCGTCACTCGCACGTGGAGGCCGACGTGCGCATCCAGCTCGAGACTGCGAATGGCCGCGACGATGTCGTCGCGCTTCGGCGCCAACATGGTGAGCAACTGGCTGAGCGCGTCGTCCAGCGCATACGTGCGTTGCTCGGGCAACTCCACGCACCAGCCATGGCTGCGACGCTGCAATGAATCTCCCTCCGTCTCGCCGCGCTGCCAGCTTCTGGCACCCGCAACGCCGAACTCGGCGGTCAGGTGGTCGAGCGTGTGCCGCTCCGATGTGAGGCGGAACGACGCGCGCACCCACGGGGTCATCTGGCGAAGTTCGAGGTCGATGTCGGTCGATTGGGTCATGGTCACCATCTTCGCAAGTTCGTGAGGCCTAGGGAAATCCCTAGGTAGTCGACCGCGAAAACTTGCGCTAGGTTGACAAGCACTTTCGGCGGGGGGGCCGGAAGTTGCAACGGGCATCGCGCTTCGGCGCGTCAATCATATCGTTCGGAATGTGGTCCACACGACCGCAACGGGTTCGTGTGGCCTGTTCCTGGAGGAGGAACGTAATGGCAAGTCATGTTCGCTTGAAACTCCTGGTCGCATCGCTGGGTATCGCGACCTGCTCCGTCGCTTCGGCGGCCACCGAGCAGGCGCTGCGCGCGCAGAGCCTGGGAGCCGTCCCCGCCAGCCAGCTGGCCGTGAAACTCGGCCTGTCGGCCGACAACGCCTTTGTCGCGAAGACCGCGCTGCCGACCGTCAAGGGCACGCAGACGGTACGCATGCAGCAAACCTTCAAGGGCGTACCCGTGTTTGGTCGGAGCATTGCTGTGGAGCAGGACGCCCAGGGCAATTCGCTGGTCGCCAACGGCATCGTCACCTCCGACCTTCAGGTCGACCTCGCCTCGGTGACACCGAAGATCGACGGCGCGCGCGCCATCGCGCTGCTCGGCAAGCAGGCCAAGACCCTGGCCGGTGCCGTGGCGAAGCCCGAGAACGCCAAGGCCGATCTCTACGTCTATCCTGGCGACGGTGTGCCGGCCCGCCTGGTCTACCTGACCTCGTTCTTCTCCGGTGGCGACCATCCGACCCGCCCGACCGCGATCATCGACGCCAACACCGGCGAGATCATCGAGCAGTGGGAAGGCTTGACCTACGCCGAGGTGGATGCGACCGGTCCAGGTGGCAACCAGAAGACCGGGCAGTACACCTGGGGCGCCGGTGGCAAGCCCGCGCTGCGCGTGACGCAGTCGGGTAGCACCTGCACCGCGCAGAACACCAATGTGAAAACCTACAACCTCAACCACGCCACGTCCGGCGCGGGGACGTTGTGGAGCTTCACGTGCTTCAACTCCACCGGCGACGCGATCAACGGTGCCTATGGCCCGATCAACGACGCCCACCACTTCGGTGGCGTGGTGCATGACATGTACACCGCATACACTGGCTCAGCACCGCTGAGCCAGGTGCTGATCATGAAGGTCCACTACGGTTCCAGCTACGAGAACGCGTTCTGGGACGGCAGCTCGATGAACTTCGGCGACGGCGCCAGCACCTTCTATCCGCTGGTGGCGCTGGACGTGACCTCGCACGAAATCAGCCACGGTTACACCGAGCAGCACTCGAACCTGACCTACAGCGGCCAGTCGGGCGGCATGAACGAAGCCTACTCGGACATCGCCGGCGAAGCGGCCGAATTCTACGACCGTGGTAGCAACGACTTCCTGGTCGGTGCCGACATCGTCAAGGCCAGTGCCGGCATCGGCACCGCGCTTCGCTACATGTGCGATCCGCCGCAGGATGGAGGCTCGATCGGCAACGCGGCCGACTACACCAGCGGCCTGGACGTGCACTACTCGTCCGGTGTCTATAACAAGGCGTTCTGCCTGCTGGCGAAGACGACCGGTTGGGGAACGGTCAATGCGTTCAAGGTGTTCGCCCGCGCCAACGCCCTCTACTGGACGGCGAGCTCCACCTTCAACAGCGGCTCGTGTGGCGTCGCCAGCGCGGCGACGGACCTCGGTCTCTCGGCAACGGATGTCGCCGCGGCGTTCAGCGGCGTGGGCGTGACCTGCTCGACGGGCGGCGGTGGCGGTGGTACGGCGCTGCAGAACGGCGTGGCCAAGACAGGCCTCTCCGGCAGCGCGAGCCAGGAACTGAGCTATACGGTGGTCGTGGCCGCCGGCGCGACCAATCTTGTCATCGCGACGAGCGGCGGCACGGGTGATGCGGACCTCTATGTGAAGTTCGGTTCCGCACCGACGACCTCGAGCTACAACTGCCGTCCGTACAAGACCGGCAATGCCGAGTCGTGCACGTTCGCGACGACCCAGGCCGGCACGTACTACGTGAAGGTGCGCGGTTACTCCGCGTTCTCGGGTGTGTCGCTGAAGGCGACCTGGACGCCGTAAGCGCGTGTGGGTTCAGTCGTGACGAAAGGCGCGGGCAGCGATGCCCGCGCCTTTCCTTTGCCGCACGCTTTGCGGCGTAAGCGTTGTCCGAAACACGTGCCGCCTCATGCTCACATGTCATGTCGAGGTATAGCGGATGGTTGCGCGAGGGTGCGTCTTCTAGCTTATTTCGATCGGCGCCGCGGAGCGCCTTGTCGAAGGAACGTGCCATGTCGAAGTATTCCGGTCTGCCTCACGCCGTCGTCGCTCTCTGGCTCGTGGTGAGCATGCCCGTCGTCGCCTCGGACGGAACGACCAAGCGCTACATCGTGCATTTCGCCGACCCCGCCTTCGCGACGACAGCGACAGCGACAACGGCGGCGGTGCGGACGCCGTCCCAGCGTGGCCTGCCTGCGTGGCACCTGCGCCGCGTGGCCGCGGGAGGCGAGTTGGTGGAGCTGTCTTCCGCCGAAGCCGAGGTCATGGCGGCCTCGCAGGGTGTCCTCGCGGTGGAGGAAGATCGCATGATCGATCTGGCCGGCATCGGCATCGTCGATCCCCTCTGGCGGCGCCAGTGGTACATGCATGACGCGAAGGTCGGTATCGAGGCACCGGTGGCATGGCGCGATACCCGTGGCGAAGGCTCGGTCGTGGCGGTCCTGGATACCGGGGTGACGCCCCATCCCGAGTTCGATGGGCAACTGCTTCCCGGGTTCGACTTCATCGCCGACGCACACGCGGCGCGTGATGGCGATGGTCGCGATGCCGATCCCACCGACGAAGGCGACTGGAAAGACCCGGGCGATTGCGGGGCCAAGCAGTTTTCGCCCTCGTCGTGGCACGGGACGCATGTCACCGGCATCGTTGTGGCGCGCGCCGGCAACACCCCGGGTATCGTCGGTGTCGCCCCTTTGGCGAAGGTCGTTCCGGTGCGTGTCATGGGGCGTTGCGGTGGCCGGCTTTCGGATCTGGCCGACGCCATCGTCTGGGCATCCGGGGGTGAAGTGGCAGGCGTGCCCGGCAGGGCTCCCGTCGACGTGATCAACCTCAGCCTGCGCCTGCCCGGCGCCTGCGGCATGACGATGGAGCGCGCCATCGCACAGGCGCGCTCGCGCGGAACGGCGGTAGTGGCCGCCGCCGGCAACGATTCGATCAAGGCGTCGGCCGTATCGCCCGCCAACTGCCCCGGCGTCGTCTCGGTCGCCGCGCTGGCGCGCGACGGCGGCATGGCCTCCTACTCGAACTACGGTGACGGGGTGACGGTCGCCGCGCCGGGAGGCACGCTTTGGGGCATGGGCGTGGACGACATCCTTTCGTCGGTCGACGCGGGCGAACGCGGTCGCCAACGGCCTGTCTTCAAGTACTACGCCGGCACATCGATGGCCGCGCCCCAGGTCGCCGGACTGGTCGCGCTCATGCGCTCGGCCGACCCGCTCATCGGCGTGGACGAGATCACCGCACAGTTGGTCGACAATGCGCGGCCGCTGCCGGGCCCCTGCCCGAAGGGCTGTGGGGCCGGCCTCATCGATGCCGGTGCAACGGTGAGCGCGGTGATCGAGGACAGCGTCCTGCCCCGGCCGGGCTCATGACCGGTGGATCAGATCGCTTCGAAGCGGTTCGCGTCACGGTTCTTGCGGACCGTGGCCGGATCCCACACGCGGCCGTTCATGGCAATGTAGACGCCATCGTCCAGCGACTGCACCGCGCCCACGGCGCAACCGATATTGAACACCGCATCGGAACCCTGGAAGCGCGCCGGGTTCAATGCGCCGGTAAGGACGATGACCTTGCCGGGGATACCCGCCAGCACGCGCGCCGTCTCGACCATGGTGTCGGTGCCGTGCGTCACCAGTACGTGGCGGTGCGGCTGCGCTTCGATCGTGCTGCGCATCAGCGCCCGGTCCTCGTCCGTCACATGCAGGCTGTCCTTGCGCAGGATCGGGATCACATCGAAACGAAACGCGACGCCCAGCTGCTGAAGGATATCGGCGATCTGCGGGCTACCGATCTGGTAATCCGATTTGTCGTCGAAGTAGACCTTGTCGATGGTGCCGCCGGTGGTAACGATGGTGAGCTGCTGCATGTCTGACCTGGGAAGCCGGATAAAGCGGGGCGCTCATTCTACCTCGTGACCGGGGTGCCCATCGCTTCGGCGGCGGCCTTGCTGCCTCGGGGGCGCGGCGCCGTGTCGGTGGCGAGGAGCACGTCCTCGTCGTTCTCAGGGAGTGCCAGCCGATCGAGCCCGCGTGCGATGAAGCGCCGGCTGGCAGCGGCGGGACGCGGGTCGGTCGCTGCGTTCGCCCAGGTCGCCGAGCGCACCAGCAACGCGGCGGCCGTTGTGCGGGCCAGCGTATAGGCGACACCGCGCGCGGATGCCTCGAGGGCCGCGCGGTCCGAGACAAGGTCGCCGAGCAGGGCTTCGGTGGCGTCCAGCGCGGTGTCGATGGCGGTGCGCTCGGGTGCATCCGGGCCGATGAGGTCGTCGATGGCCCGCCGCAACGGCGCGAGCCCGGTCGCTCCGATGGCGCGCAGCATGTCCAGCGAGAGGACATTGGTCGTGCCCTCCCAGATGGCGTAGACCTGGGCGTCGCGCAGTAGCTGCGGCAGACCGGTGTCCTCGATATAGCCGGCACCGCCGAAGCACTCCAGCGCTTCGGAGACGACACGTATCGATACCTTGGCCGTCCACAGCTTGGCCAGTGGCGTGAGCAGGCGGAGCAGGGCGGCTTCATGAGCCGCACCCTCGCCGTGCTCGGTGCGGCCCAGCAATTCGGCGACGAAGAAGGTGAGCGAGAACGCGGCTTCGAACTCGGCCTGCATGTCGGCAAGCGTTCGCGCGTGCAGGGGTTGATCGATCAGGCGCGCCCCGAAGGCGCTGCGGCGCGTGGCGTAGTCGCGTGCAAGGGCGATCGCACGCGCCATGCTTGCCACGGCGCAAACGGCGTTCCAGGTGCGTGTGACGTTGAGCATCGGCGCAATCTGTCGCACGCCATGGTCCAGCGGTCCGACCGGTGTCGCCGGTAGGCCATCCAGGTGAATCTCGGCGGTAGGCAGCTCGTGCGTGCCGAGTTTCTTCTTCAGGCGGTCGATCGTGATACCGCGCCAGGCCCCGTGTTCGTCCTTCGTCTCGACGTAGAACAAGGCGAGGGCCGAGGTCCCCGGGCCTGCGCCTTCCGGTCGCGCCAGGGCCAGGGCCGCTTCGCCGACCACGGCCGAGCTGAACCACTTGCGACCATACAGCCGCCATTGTCCGTCGGGATCCTGCCGCGCGACCGTCTCGGTGCGGCTGACATCCGAGCCACCGGGGGTTTCCGTCATCCATTGCCCGGAGAGCCAGAACGTGGAAGCGTCGCGGCTGAGAAAGTGCGGCAGCGCGCGTGCGATCAGGGCGGCATTGCCGGAGGCGCGGATGGCCGTGGCCGCGCCGTCCGTCATGGCCAGCGGACAGCAATAGAACTCGCTGGCGATGTGATAGAGATAAACGCGGGCGAACGCTTCGACGCGCGCCCATGGCGAGGCGGCATGGCCGGAAGCGAGCACGGCGTGGCGAGTGGTGATGCCGGGGCCCTCCTCCCACGCAGGCGTCAGCGCGATCCGATCCACCCGGGCACCCCAGGCGTCCCATGAGGTAAGGACGGGTTCGCTGCGCGGTGTGCGGCCGCGTCGATCCCAGGCCATCAAGGCATAGTCGCCCAAGGCGTCCAGGTCGCCTCGCATCGCATCCAGGCGCTCGGCCGGCAACACGCGGCCGAGCCAGGCGTTCAGTACGCGATCGTCGCGAAAGGGATGCGCCAGTCGGGGCGCGTCCTGCAGAAAACCCATCGTGGCATCCTCTCCGTCGGTAAGCGGGCCTAGCCTGCGCCGATGACTTTGAGGGGTCAACGCGGGCGACGCACGCCCACGCCCAGTGTGCCGATCAGCGACAGAGTGAGCACCAGCTCGATCACGCCAAGCCATCGATCCGGGCCGCCGCTCCATGTCTCGGTGACGCCGTGGCAGAAATAGAACAGCGCCAGCACGCCGACCCAGAGCAGGGCGCGGGTGACCCTCGGCAGCGAGAGCAGCGGCAGAAGCAGCGGCGGAACGGTGAGCACGAGGGCAACCCAGGTCGGAATCGACACCGGTGGGTAGAGCGAGTACCAGAGCACCTGGAGCACCAGCAAGCCGGCCCACGCGCATAAGCCGATTTTCTGCGTGCCGGTCAGGATCACGCTCACGCGGGCGTCGCCAGTCGTCGGGCGACGTCGGCCAGGCGCCGGCCGAGCGCCCGCGCGAGCTCGCGTTCGTGCTCGCTGATGACGTTGTCGCCGCGCCCGCCGGCGACATGGCTGGCCCCGTACGGGGTGCCTCCGCTGGTGGTGCTGGTCAATGCCGGCTCGGTATAGGGAATGCCGACGAGCAGCATGCCGTGGTGGAGCAGGGGTAACGCCATCGACAACAAGGTGGCTTCCTGCCCGCCGTGCATGGTGCTGGTCGAGGTGAACAATGCGGCCGGTTTGCCGGCCAGCGCACCGGATGCCCACTCTGCCCCGGTGGTGTCGAGGAAGTATTTCAGCGGCGCGGCCATGTTGCCGAAGCGCGTGGGGCTGCCCATGGCCATGCCCACGCACTCGACCAGATCGGCTCGGGATACATAGGGCGCGCCTTCGTCCGGTTCGGGCGGCATGGCGATCTCGGTCACCGGGGCGACCGGTGGCACCTGGCGCAGGCGTGCCCGCATGCCGGGGACTTCCTCGATGCCGCGGGCGATGAGGCGGGCGAGCTGGGCCGTGTGGCCGCTACGGCTGTAGTAGAGTACGAGGACGTCGTGGGACATGGATGGCCGCCTGTGCGAAGGCGCTAGTCTCGCAGAACTGCCACATGTTCCCAATGTTTCGGGACAGGATGAAGGACAGACATGCCGCCGCTTCGCTTCGACCGCGATCGCGCCCTGAGTTTCACCCGCTTCACGTGGCTGCGTTTCGTCGACGATAAGTGCTTCGAGACGGCCGGCGCGCTGTCGTACACCACGCTCGTCTCGCTCGTGCCGTTGACCGTCGCCGTGTTCGCCATTCTGTCGGCCTTTCCGGTGTTCGCCGAATGGCGCGGCAGCCTGGCGAACTACGCTTTCCAGAACTTCGTACCCGCCACGGGCATCAAGATCCAGGAGTACATGCTGGCTTTCGCCGACAAGGCCAGCCAGCTGACCGGCATCTCCATCCTGGTCATGCTCTTCAGCGCGGTCTCGATGATGATAAGCATCGAAGACCGGATGAATCGTATCTGGCGCGTGCGCAAGCCGCGCGGATGGACCTCGCGTCTTTTGCTCTATTGGGCGGCACTCACGCTGGGTCCTATCCTGGTCGTCGGCAGTCTCGTGCTCACTTCTTACATCACCGCCTTTCCCATGCTCCATGCGGCGGCCGACCAGATCGCGACGCAGAGCCGCTTGCTCAATGTCCTGCCGTTCGCGATCACCTTCGTCACCCTCGTGTTGATGTACACCATGGTGCCGAATCGTCGTGTCGACTGGCGTCATGCCGGCATCGGCGCGCTGCTTGGCGCCATCCTGTTCGAGATCGCGCGTTGGGGCTTCACGTTGTTCATCCGCAACGCGCCAACCTACGAGGAAATCTACGGCGCGCTGGCGGCGATCCCGATCTTCCTGTTGTGGATCTACCTGTCCTGGATCATCGTGATCCTCGGTGCCTCGATCGCCGCGTCGATCTCGGCATTCGAATACACCCTGCCGCAGGAGGCCCTCCCCGAAGGAGCGGAGTTCATCGGCCTGCTGGTGGTGCTGCAACATTTCGTCGAGGCGCAACGCGCCGGCGACAGCGTGGACCCGGCCACCGTGCGCGTACGCGCGCCCTACCTGCCGTCCAGCGCGATCACCTGCTATTTCGACGACCTGCAACGTTCGGACATGATCCAGCGGGGCGAGGCCGGCGGCTGGCTACTCACGCGTAGCCTCGACTGCACGGAACTGCTTCGTGTCTACCGTTGCACGTCGTACCGCCTGCCCTTGCATCCACGCGAGCAGGTGGAGCGCCTGGGCATCTATCTCCCCACCGAATTGCTGGTGCTGCTCGACCACCTTGCCGCCGCGCTGGATGCGACGCTGGGTGCGCGGCTCGACCGGCTCTTTCCCCCCGCTGTCGTTAGCGCTTCCATCGAGGATACACCCGCATGATCGCCCGCTTTCTCACCGCTGCCGTCGTTGCCCTGGCCCTCGCAGGGCCCGTCATCGCGGCACCGGCCGCGACCCCGGAACTGAAGATCGCCACGCTGGACGGCAAGCCGTTCAACCTCGCCGAGCAACACGGCAAATGGGTGGTGGTGAACTACTGGGCAACCTGGTGCGTACCGTGCATCAAGGAAATGCCGGATATCTCGGCCTTCGTGAAGAACCACAAGAACGTCGCGGCGATCGGCCTCGCCTTCGAGGACACCGACGCGAAGGATATCCGCGCTTTCTTGGCGAAGCATCCCGTCGTGTACCCGATCGCCCAGGTCGATGTCATGGATCCGCCGAAGGCCTTCGAGCCGCCGAAGGGCCTGCCGACGACTTACCTCATCGCGCCGGATGGCACGGTGGCCAAGCGTTTCGTCGGGCCGGTGACCGAGCAGAGCCTCGGCGAGGCCATCGGCAAGGGGAAATGAGATGAAAGCCGCTCGCTTCGTCGTCAGGGGGAAGGTGCAGGGCGTGTTCTTCCGTGCCTCGGCACGGGAGCAGGCGAAAGCACTGAGGCTCACCGGCCACGCTCGCAACCTGCTGGATGGCAGCGTCGAGGTGGTCGTCTATGGCGAGGCAGCGGCGATCGACCGGCTCGAGGTCTGGCTGCACGACGGTCCGGACTCGGCCGAGGTCAACGAGCTCTATCGCGAAGACATCGGTGCACACGATGCGCCGGTCGAGTTCGTGACCAAATAGCCGGCCCCCGCGGATCAGCCGGATTCAGTCGGTGGGACCGGTCGCATTCGCCGGACGGGCGAGCAAGGTCACCGGCAGCTTTTCCCCATCGGACAGCGCGAAGGTGACGACGAGCGTGTCGCCCGGCTTCACCGGGTGCTTCGCGCCCATCAGCATGACGTGGTAGCCGCCCGGCGCGAACGCCAGTGTGCCCTTCGGCGGCAGCGGTACGCTGTCGATCATTTCCATGCGGCCCATGCCACCGTCGGTGCTGCTGCGATGAATCATGGCCTCGGCATAGTCCGGCGATGCGGCACCGACAATCGAGACCGCGTGGTCGGACAGGTTTTCGAAGCTCACGTAGCCGCCTGCGGGCAGGTTGCCCGGCAGGATACGAAGCCAGCCTTCGCTGGCCTTGACGGTGGGAACGTCGGCGGCGTGCGCCGCGCCGGCGACAAGCAGCATGGCGGCAACGAGCGATCGAAACATCACGGTGGGGCTCCCAGTGAAGTGAGGAGGTGCAGGTCGTGCACCATGTCGTCCTGCGAGGCCGACGGCGTCGCCAGCAGGCGTGCCTTGCCTTCGGCGTCGAAGAAATAGATGGCCGAGCTGTGGCTGACGTCGTACGCGCCGTCGCCACGGTCCGGCTCGCGGGTGAACGCGGAGCGATAGCGTTTGGCCAACGCTTCTACGTCGGCATCGGAGCCGACCAGGCCGACCGCGCGTTTATCGAATGCGTTGACGTAGGCATGCATGATCTCCGGCGTATCGCGCTTGGGATCGACACTGACGAACAGGATGCGCACGTTATCGGCCGGTGGTCCGAGGCGATCCAGCACCACGTGCAACTGGGTCAGGGTCAGCGGGCACACATCGGGGCAATGCGTGTAGCCGAAATACATCAGGGTGACCTTGCCCTTGAAATCGGCGCCGGTCACCGCCTTGCCGTTGTCGTCGGTGAGGTGGAAGTCGAGGTCGGGCAGATGGCCCGACACGTCGGTCAGCCGCCATGCCGGCTGCGGCTCGCGTTGGCAGCCGCCCGCGCTGACGAGGGCGATCAGGATCAGCAAGGCCCAGACGGCCCGGCGGGAGAACGACGGCTTCATGCGACACTCCGCGACATATCCCGCGAAGGATACGCCACCCGTGCCGGCCGTCAGGCACTTCCCCCATCAGGAACGATCCGCATGCGACAACATGTCAGTGGCGCACAGGCCCTTCTCGTCGGCATTGCCGGCGCTTCGGCGGTCGCCTTGGGTGCTTTCGGCGCGCACGCCCTGCGCGGGGTGATCGACGACCACGGCCTGGAGATATGGCATACCGGGGTGGAATACCATTTCTGGCACGCGCTGGCGCTGTTCGGCGCCGTGATCGGACTGCCGTCGTGCCGGGCTCGGTCCGCGGCGATCCTGCTGTTCGCGCTGGGGATCGCGATGTTCTCGGGCAGCCTGTACGGGCTGGCGCTGGGCGCGCCACGGCCGGTCGGGCTGGTGACGCCGGTGGGCGGCGTGGCGTTTATCGCGGGGTGGATCGCGGTGGGATTCGCGTTGCGACAGCGTGAGGCTCCCGCTGCGTAGGTTTCGCCGATTCCTCGGCGATGGGAGCGACGGCTCCCATCAGTTCGACCCCTTGCCGCCGCCGACATTGGCGGTAATGCCTGAAGGCATTGGCAGATCCATCAGGTTGGATGCGGCGACCGCCCGATCGATGGTGATGTGGCCCAGGGTGCTCATCGCCGCGAAGAAACGCCATGGGTCGCCGTTGCCTACGCCGAGCGCGATGTGGGTCGAGTCGAAACGTCGCTGCGCCGAGTCGAAGCTGATCCAGCGACCATTGATGAAGGCCTGGGTCCAGGCATGGGGCACGAACACGCGCGACATGCCGCCCATGCGCTCGACATAGACGACACCGGTGACCACGCGGGCCGGGATGCCCATCGACCGAGCCAGTGCCGTGAGAAGCACGGCGTGTTCGGTGCAGTCGCCGTTACGGCTTTCCATGGTCTCCAGCGCGGACGCGTAGCCGACGTCGAGCCCCTTCCGCGAAATGTAGTCGGAGATATAGGAGCGAAGCCGGCGCATGCGTTGGAGGTCGCTGCTCGCGTCGCCGGCGATCTGCCTGGCGAAGGCACGGATCTGCGGCGAGTCCGATTGCACCCACGCATTCGCTGCCGTGTCCTCGGGGGAGGGCGCCGCCTCGTCGCTCGTCATGTGACCGAAGCCGACATCGATGATATAGACGCCATCGCCCAGGGACACCACGTGCTGCTCGTCGGTTTCGACGAAGGGCTGCGGAAAATTGCCGCGAACCGTCACGGTGTAGCGTACCGGCGCCGCACGCAGCCCCATCACCATGGGGCGGGGCGACTGGATCATGGCCGCGCGAAGCAGGTCGACGTCCTGGTCGGGCGCCTTGGCGCAGGCCTCGCTGCAGGCGGCCATCTCCAGGCGGAAACCGAGCAACGGCGAAATGCCACGACGGATATAGCCCTGGTCGTCGACCCAGATGTCCACGCTGTGGTCGCCTGATGCGCCGACCAACGACTCCTTGAGATGGTGCACCGTCTCGCGGCGATCGTCGGGCATGTCGACCACCTCGTCGCCGATCACGACGACTTCGACGTTGGCGACCTGCTGTTTGACGGTGTCGAAATTCCGGATCTGGTAGGTCGTGCCCGGCTTGAAACCGTGGGCGACCATGGCCAGGCGTTGTCCCTCGGCGAGCGACGCGCCGGTCGGCCAGATCAGGAGGTTCACCTTCGACTGGCCGCCCACGGTGTTGGCCACCTGGAATGCGCCGTCGTCACGCACCTCGCCCTCGACGAGGTTCTGCTGCGAGGACATGTTGGTGCTGGCGTAGAACGCCAGGGGTGCCCCCAACGGCGATTCCACCGTCTTGATCCGGGTCTCGAGCAGGATGGGCGTATGCACGCGGGTGAGGCGGAAGTTGAGGACCTGGGTGGTCGTCACCTTGTCGCCGGCCTGATCGCGGTCGATCTCCAGGTTGCCCACCTTGCGACCGTCGAGGAGAACGGTCATCCAGCGCTGGTCCGCCAGGGCCGAATTGGCGGTCAGGCACAGCAGTACGGCGACGGCGGCAAGACGACGTCTCATGAGCGTACTTCCGGATTGTTGGGGACAAGTGAATAACAGCACTTTGGTGGCTGGAGTCAAGTACCCCTTTCGTCGGGGGCTGGCCCGGTAGAATGGGAGCTTCGCCCCCTCCGGACCCACCCCTATGAAGAGCTTCGGCACCCCGCACTCCCACAACGCCCTCAAGGTGCTTCTGCTGGGGTCCGGCGAGCTCGGCAAAGAGGTCGCCATCGAACTCCAGCGCTTCGCCGTGGAAGTGATCGCGGTCGACCGCTACCCGAACGCACCGGCCATGCAGGTGGCGCATCGCAGCCACGTCATCGACATGCTCGACGGCGCCGCCCTGCGCAAGCTCATCGAAGAGGAACAGCCGCACCTGGTCGTCCCCGAGATCGAGGCGATTCACACGCAGACCCTCATCGAGATGGAAAAGGAGGGCCTCAAGGTCGTCCCCACCGCGAGGGCTGCCTGGCTCACCATGGATCGGGAAGGTATCCGCCGCCTTGCCGCGGAAACGCTCGGCCTGCCGACGTCGCCTTACCGCTTCTGCGATACCCGTGAGGACTTCCTCGCCGCTGTGGCCGCCCTCGGCACGCCCTGCGTGGTCAAGCCGGTCATGAGCTCTTCCGGCAAGGGCCAGAGTGTGGTGCGTCAGCCCGCCGATGCGGACGCGGCGTGGGAATACGCACAGTCCGGCGGCCGTGCCGGTCGCGGCCGGGTCATCGTCGAGGGCTTCATCGACTTCGACTACGAGATCACCCTGCTCACCGTGCGCCATCGCGATGGCGTGTCGTTCTGCGCGCCGATCGGTCATCGCCAGGAAGAGGGCGACTACCGCGAATCGTGGCAGCCGCAACCCATGAGCGACGCGGCGCGCGCGTCGGCAGAACGGCAGGCCGACGCGATCACCGCGGCACTCGGCGGTTGGGGCGTGTTCGGCGTGGAGTTCTTCGTGCGTGGCGACGAGGTGATCTTCTCCGAGGTGAGCCCGCGTCCTCACGACACCGGCCTGGTCACCCTGATTTCGCAGGATCTTTCCGAATTCGCGCTGCATGCGCGGGCCATCCTCGGCCTGCCCGTGCCGGAGATCCACCTCTTCGCCCCGGCCGCCTCGTGCGCCGTGCTCGTCGAGGGCGAGGGCACGGCGCCGACCTACCACGGCATTGCCGAGGCGCTGGCCGAGACCGGGACGATGCTGCGCATCTTCGGTAAGCCGGAGGTGCGCGGACGCCGTCGCATGGCGGTGACCCTCGCTCGCGGCGCCACGGTCGAGGAAGCACTCGACAAAGCCAAGCGTGCGGCGAGCCGGATTCGCGTCGAACTCTGAATGGACGGGCGTGACGGTCTACAACGGCCGTTCACGCCCCGATGTTAAGCTGCTGCGCTCCTAGGGAAGATGCCTGACCCATGAGCGGACGCCGAGACTCGAACGACTACGAACCACGCGGACGAACCGAACCGACCCTCGGTCGGCTCGACGATCTGGATAAGCCGGCACCGCCGGTCGACGACGGCTTGCCACATTTCGTGGTCGACGAGCCGCGGCGACGCGCCGGCGGTCCCACGCCACCACCGCGGCGTCCGCGCAAGCGCGGCTGGCTCATTCCCGTCCTGGTGCTGGTGCTGATCGGCGCCGCCACCGGCCTGTGGCTGCAGCAGGACCGCCTGCGCAACCTCGTTCCCAGCACCGAACTCAACGATGTCCTCACCCAGGCCAACCAGGCACTCGATGCCGGCAAGCTCGATGGCACGCAGGGCGACAGCGCGCGCGAACTGTTCGAGAAGGCGCGCGACCAGCAACCCGACAGCGACCAGGCCCGGGATGGTCTTCGCCGCGTGGGGCAGGCAGAGGTCGCCCGCGCCGACCAGGCACTTTCCGCCGGCCGGCTCGACGAAGCCGAAGCCGCGCTCAACGTGGCGCGTGAGCTGCTGGGTGGCGGCAACGACGTCGAGCAATTGAGCACACGCCTGTCGCAGGCACGCAATCCGCAGGGCCATACCGAGTCGCTTATCGACCAGGCACAGCAGGCATTCGCTGCCGGCAAGCTCGACGGCGACGACGGTGCCGGCGCGCTCTACCGCCGTGTGCTCGACGCGGACAAATCCAACGCGGTAGCCGCCCGCGGTCTGGACAAGGTCGGCGACGCGCTGGCCGCGCAGGCGCGCCAGGCCATCGCCGATAACGACAGGGCGAAGGCGAACACCTTGGTCGACCGCATTGCCATTCTCGTCCCGGGGTATGGGGACCTGCCGTCCCTGCGCGCTTCGCTGGCGGAAAACCGCAAGCAGGATGACCAGGCCGTCACCACCCTCATCCAGCAGGGCAACGACGCGATGCGCGCCGGCCGTTTCACCGGCGATGGCGACGACAACGCGCTGGCGCGTTTTCGTGCCGTGCTCGCGAAAGATCCGGATAACGCCGACGCCCGGGCCGGACTCGGGCAGGTGGCGCAGGCGCTGATCGTGCAGGCCAATGCCGCCCTGGACAGCGAAGACGATGCGCAGGCCTCACGGTTGCTCGACCAGGCTGCGAAGCTCGCCCCGAAATCCGCCGAACTTGCCGCCGCGCGTGCGCGTATCGGCGGTGGCGAAGCCCGGGGCGGCAAGCGTGCCGCCACGTCCGATGGCGTCGCCACGGCAGGCGGTGGCGATACCGCCGAGGCGTCCCTGGCGGTCAGCCCGGAGCAGAAGGCGAAGGTCGCCGCGCTGGTCGGTCGAGCGCAGGCCGCCGTGGCACGCGGCGACATCATGGATCCTCCGGGCGACAGCGCCTACGACCTGTATCGGAATGCACTCGCCATCGACGGTAACGATCCCGCCGCCCGTGCCGGCTTGCAGGGCCTGCCGGGCCAGGTCGAGAAGCTGATGCAGCAGGCCGTGGCCAATGGCAACGTCAAACGCGCCGAGGACCTCTACGGCACGCTTTCCGACCTCGCCCCAGGCGATGCCTCACAGGGCGAGATGCGCCATCGCCTCGGTAGCGCGTGGATCGACAATGCCCTCCAGCGTTCGTCGCAGGGCGACCGTCAGGGCGCGTTCCAGGCCCTCGACCGAGCCCGTCACTACGCTCCCGACGACCCGCGCCTGCAGGGCGCTTATGAGCGTATCGCTACGGGGCGATGAGCGACGGCATGCAGATTCTCGTCATCGGCGCGTCGAGCCAGATCGGACACTTTCTCCTGCCTCGCCTGGTCGCCGCCGGTGAGGACGTTCTGCCCCTTGGTCGGCATCCCGGGGCGCTGCACCCGGACTGGCTCGCCGGCCGGCTTCCTGACGAGATGCCCGCATTGCCGCCGCTGAAGGCGATCGTTTGCCTGGGTCCGTTGAACGGGCTTTCGCGATGGCTTTCGCAAACGCGCGTCTCGGGGACGCCACATATCGTGGCGACCTCGTCGATGAGCGCCGAGACCAAGCGAGACTCCACCGATCCCGAAGAGCGCGACCTCTCGCGCATCCTGCGCGAGGCGGAGACCCAGCTCAGCACGACGTGCGCCTCCCGCGGCATGCCGTGGACGATCTTCCGTCCAACGCTGATCTACGGGGCCGGACTCGACAAGAGCCTCACCCCGGTCGTGCAGGGCGCCCTGCGCCGGCACGTCTTTCCGCTACCGGCGGGTCGAGGTCAGCGTCAGCCCGTCCACGCCGACGACATCGCGGCGGCCATCGTAGCCGCCCTGCAGCGACCGGCGGGCCGCAACCAGACCTTCGCCATCGGCGGTGGCGAGCGCCTGAGCGCGGCCGAGATGTTCCGTCGGGCACGCCGCACCGCGGGTTCGGCGACCCTTCCCGTGCCGATTCCGCGTTTTATCCTGAACGCGGCCGTCCTGGTCTCGCCGGGGATGCGGGGCCCTGTGCGCCGGCTCGATAGCGACCTGATCGCCGACAATCGGCTCCTGGAGGCCGCGCTCGACGTTCATCCCCGCGCTTTCGCGCCGCAGCCCGAGACCTGGCGGACGGCGTCCTGACCCCGCGAGTCACCGCTTCGCCAGCGTTCGTTCAGATGGGCGCCGGGGCTGTGCCCCTATCATCCGGCTACGTCTCTTTCCCCAGGACCTCCCCGCGTTGGCTTTCCTGAATCGTCTTGGCTCCCTCCTGCGCGCCAGCTGGCCCTGGTTGCGCATTCCGTTCTGGCTGGTGATGGGCCTGGTGTTCGGCTTCCTGCTGCCCTACACGCTCATCCTCAACGCCCGCCTGCAGGATCGCTTCAACGATCTGGTGTTCGCGGTGCCGACGCGCGTGTATGCGCGACCGCTACCGCTTGAACCGGGGCGCGCCATGACACCCGCCGCGCTCGAACTCGAACTCACCTTCGCCGGCTATACCACCGACGGCGCCGGCAAGGTGCAGGGCAGTTATGCGAAGAACGGCTCGCGTTTCGTCATCGCCTCGCGTGGCTACTCCGGTCCGGACGGCGGCGAGTTGCCCCATCGCATCCGGGTAAGCCTGGCCAATGGCCAGGTCGGCCAGATCGTCGACGACACGAACGACAAGCCGATCAAGAGCATCCACCTCGACCCCGCGCGTATCGCCACGCTCTACGGCGCGCAGCAGGAAGAGCGTCGCATCGTGCGCCTCGAGAACGTGCCGCCGTTGCTCGTGCAGGGTCTGCAGGCGGTGGAGGATCGCGACTTCAATCATCACATCGGCATCGACTTCTCCGCGATCGCGCGCGCGTCGCTGGCCAACCTCCGTGCCGGTCATGCCGTGCAGGGTGGCTCGACCCTGACCCAGCAGCTGGTGCGCAACCTGTTCCTCGACCGCAGCCAGAACATGTTGCGCAAGGTGAACGAGGCCATCCTTTCGGTCTTGATGGAGGCGCACTATTCGAAGGGCCGCATCCTCGAGGCGTACGTCAACGAGGTCTTCCTCGGCCAGCAGGGCAGCCAGGCCGTGCACGGCTTCGCCGCCGGCGGCGAGTTCTTCTTCGGCCGTCGGCTGGAGGACCTGCGTCCGCAGGAGATCGCCATGCTCGTCGGTCTGGTGAAGGGGCCGAGCTACTACGACCCCCGCCGTTACCCCGATCGCGCGCTGTCCCGACGCAATCTGGTGCTGCAGCAGTTCCACGACACCGGTCTGCTCGACGATGCACAGCTGAAGGCCGCGCAGGCGACGCCGCTCGGCATCGCCGAGAACGCGCAACTTCCGCACAACCGCTTCCCGGCCTTCATGCAGCTGGTACGTTCGCAGATCACCGCCGACTTCGACGAAGCCGCGTTGCGCGACGGCAGCCTGAGCATCTTCACGACACTCGATCCCGCCGCCCAGCTGTACACCGAGCAGGCCATCCTGACCACGGCGAAATCGCTGGGCAAGCGCGGCGCCGCGGCGCAGGCCGCCGCGGTGGTCACCGATACCGCCACCGGCAGCGTGCTGGCGGTGGTCGGCTCGCGCGATCCGGGTGACCAGGGTTTCAATCGTGCGCTCGACGCGCGCCGTTCGATCGGTTCGCTGGTCAAGCCCCTGGTTTACCTGGTGGCCTGGGCGCAGCCGTCGAAGTGGTCGCTCGCCACGATCGTCGACGACACGCCGATCAACATGACCCAACCCGACGGCAAGCCCTGGACACCGCAGAACGACGATCGCGAGATCCACGGCCAGGTGCCGATGCTCGATGCCCTGGTGCATTCCTGGAATCTCGCCACGGTGCACCTCGGCATGCAGGTCGGCGTACCGCGGATCAAGGGTTTCCTCGAATCCTTCGGTCTCGAAGACGTCAACCCGAGCCCGTCGTTGCTGCTCGGCGCGATCGATCTGTCACCGTTCCAGGTGGCCCAGCTTTACGAGTACATCGCCGCCGATGGCCATGCCCTGCCGTTGATCGCCGTGAGCGGCGTGATGGACAACAAGGGGCAGGCGATCAAGCGCTACGAGGTGAAGGGCGGTGAAGGCGAGTACCAGAGCGCCACGCGCCTGACCACCTGGGCCATGCAGCAGGTGGTCAACAGCGGCACCGCGGCAGCCATCGGCAACTCGGCACTGGGCTCGCTGCATGCCGCCGGCAAGACCGGCACCAGCGACAGCCAGCGCGACAGCTGGTTTGCCGGCTTCACGGGCGAGCACCTCGCCGTGATCTGGATGGGTCGCGACGACAACAAGCCCACCGGGCTCTACGGCGCCACCGGCAGCATGCGCGTGTGGCAGGAACTGTTCCGCAAGCTGCCGACCAGGCCGCTGCCCACAGCACTGGGCGATGGCCTCGAAATGGCCTGGGTGAACCCGCAGACGGGCAAGCGTACGGACCCGTCCTGCCAGGGCGCCCGGCAGTTCCCCTTCGTGTCCGGTTACGTGCCTGATGCCGAGGAGGGCTGTTTCTGGCAGCAATTCAAGGGTATGTTCGGCGGCGGTGACGCCCAGCCGGCGCCGCCCGTTCCCAGTAATCCTACGGATTGACCCATGCATCGCCTTCGCTTCTGTGCCATCGCCGCCGTTACGCTCGTCGCCGCCTGCAGCCAGCCCGCTCCGCCGCAGGCGACCCGTCCCAGCAAGCCCGCTTACGACATCGTCGCCCAGATCCGCGCCGCGGGTGAGCGCGAGAAGTCGGCGATCGAAGTCGCCCCGCTACGCGATCCCGGCGTGCAGGGTCTGGAGAAAGCCGCCCAGGCGGACGAACAGGCCGGCCGCTACCCCGATGCGGACGCCAAGCTCGTTCAGGCCCTGAAGCTGGCGCCCGAGGCGCCGGAACTCATCCAGGACCGCGCCGAAGTGGCCGTCCGCATGCAGGATTTCCCGACGGCCGAGAAGCTGGCCAGGCAGTCCTTCGAGATGGGCCCGAAGTCGGGCAGCCTCTGCGCGCGCAACTGGCAGACCATCTATGAGATGCGCATGCAGGCAAACGACCAGGGACAAGCGATGGCCGCCCGTGCCGAGCTGGGTAAGTGCCACATCGCAGGGCCGAATCGGTTCTAGAGGTTTCGCAGGCCTCCAGGCCCCCGAGCCCCAAGGCCCCAAAGGCCTCTAGGCCCCAAGGCCCGAGGCTCTATGTGGGAGCCGCTTCAGCGGCGACGAGCGCGGCTACGCCGCGTGTTTCCTTATTCGCCGCTGAAGCGGCTCCCACAATTATTAGCCGGCTCCCTCAATTAGCCGGCTCCCACCATTATTAGCCGGCTGCCACAATTAGTCGCCTCGGCCGCCCCGAATGACCCGACCGTGCTCGTGCACGGTATCGACCAGCACCTTCACGTTTTCCGGATCGACTTCCGGGGTGATGCCGTGTCCGAGGTTGAACACGTGCCCCGGGTGGTTGCCGAAGGCGTCCAGCACGGCGCGCGCCTCACGCGCCACGATCTCCGGCGACGCACGTAGCACGGCGGGATCGAGGTTGCCCTGCAACGCGACGCGCTCGCCGACGCGTCGGCGTGCTTCGCCGATATCGATCGTCCAGTCCACGCCCAGGCCGGTGCAACCGGTATCGGCGAGCGCCTCGAGCTGGCCGCTGGCGCCCTTGGAGAACAGGATCACCGGCAGGTCGCGACTGATCGGATCGGCCTTCAGTGCGTCCACCACCTGGGTCATGTAGCGCAGCGAGAATGCCTTGAACGGCGCCGGGCCGAGCAGGCCGCCCCAGGTGTCGAAAATCATCAGCGCCTGCGCGCCGGCATGGGCCTGGGCGATCAGGTAAGCGGCGACCGAGCGAGCGATGGTGTCGAGCAGACGGTGGGCGAGGGCGGGCTCGTTCCAGGCCAGGGCCTTGACCCTGGCGAAATCCTTCGAGCCCTCGCCTTCGACCATGTAACAGGCCAGCGTCCACGGGCTACCGGAGAAGCCGATCAGCGGGACGCGGCCGTCGAGTTCCTTGCGGATCAGGCGCACGGCATCCATGACATAGCGCAGTTCGCCGTCCATGTCGGGGACGACGAGCTTTTCGATCGATGCGGCATCGCGCAGCGGACGTTCGAAACGCGGGCCTTCGCCCTGGGCGAACGACAGCCCCAGACCCATCGCGTCGGGGATGGTCAGGATGTCGGAAAACAGGATGGCCGCGTCCAGCTCGAACCGCGCAAGCGGCTGCAAGGTGACCTCGCAGGCGTATTCCGGGTTGGTCGCCAGGCCCATGAAACTGCCCGCTTTCGCGCGCGTGGCGCGGTACTCCGGCAGATAGCGGCCGGCCTGGCGCATCACCCAGATCGGCGTGGTGTCGGTCGGTTCGCGACGCAATGCGCGGAGAAAGCGGTCGTTGCGAAGGACGTCAGCGGCCATGCGCGGACTCCTGACCCTGGCTGAACATCACTTTGAACCCTTTCTTTATCTGTGCGTCGCGCGCCTTCTCGAAGGCGGCGGTCGCGGCGTCGCGCTCGAGGTACACCTCGCGCTTGAGTGTCGTCTTGCCGCCCTGGATGCCGCTCTCGCGGTACAGGGTCCAGCCGCCGAGAAGATCCTGTTCCAGCGTGATCTGGACGAAACGGGGCGCTTCCGCCGCCGCTTCGGGCATGGTTTGCATGTAGATCCGCATCAAACGATCCGGGCTGGCGCAGGGCCGATCATTGTAGGTGGTCGCCCCGGGGTACGCACGGTATGCGTCAATCCAGCACCGCGAGGACGTCCGCGTCGCTCACCCCGGGGACGATCTCCGCGCGACCGATGCCGCGCCAGAGGATAAGGCGCAGCGTGCCCGCGGTGTTCTTCTTGTCCAGGCGCATCAGGTCGAGCAGGCGGCTGGCGGCGTGTTCGCGCGATGGCGTGGTGGGCAGGCCGAGGCGTTCGAGCAGCTCCTTGAGACGCTGGGTGTCGACGGCCGCCGCCATGCCCAGCTTCTCGGACAAGCGGGCGGCCAGAACCATGCCGATGGCCACGCCTTCGCCATGCAGGATCTCGCTGTAGTTGCCCGCGGTTTCCAGGGCGTGGCCGAAGGTGTGACCGAGGTTGAGCAGGGCGCGCTCGCCTTGTTCGGTTTCGTCGCGCGCGACGACGCCGGCCTTGTACCGGCATTTGCGCGCGATCGCCTCGATCAGGATGGCTGGCTCCCTCTTTGCCAACGCGTCGGCATGCGCTTCCAGCCATTCGAAGAAGTCCGCGTCGCCGATGGCGGCGCCCTTGACGATTTCCGCGAGGCCGGCGCGGTACTCGCGCTGCGGCAAGGTTGCCAGTACGTCCACATCGGCGACGACGGCGCGCGGCTGATGGAAGGCCCCGGCGAGGTTCTTGCCTGCGGGGAGGTTCACGCCGGTCTTGCCGCCGACCGACGAATCGACCATCGCCAGCAGGGTGGTGGGCACCTGGATGAAGTCGATGCCGCGCATCCAGCAGGCCGCGGCGAAGCCGGCGAGGTCGCCGACCACACCGCCACCGAGGGCGATCACGCAGGCGTCTCGCGTGGCACCGAGTTTCCCGAGGGCTTCGAGGACATGGCCGACATTGGCGAAGGTCTTATGGGTTTCGCCATCGTCGATCAGATAGGACGACCAGGTCAGGCCTTCGAGGCCTTTCGCCAGCGCCGCCAGATACAGGGGCGCGACCGTGGTGTTGCTGACCACCAGCACATGCCTGCCGCGGATACTGGCACGCCAGCGTGCGCTGTCCGCGATGAGGCCGGGGCCGATCCAGACGCTGTACTCGCGCCCGGCAAGGGCGACGTCGACGGTTTCCATCAGCTGCGTTTCCAGTGGCGGTCGAGGAGGGCGATGGCCCGGGGCGCGGCGGCGTCGACGTCTTCGTGCCGACCGCGAAAGATCAGGTCGGCGATTTCCTCGTAGAGGTGGTTGCGATCGAGGGCGAGGCTTTCCAGCCGCCCCCGGCGATCGTTGCCGGCGATCATTGGGCGGACGCGATCGTGCTGCAGGCGATCGAGCTGTTCGTCGACATCGACGCCGAGCATGAGCACGGTGCCCCGGTTCATCAGCAGATCGCGGTTGGCGGGGTCCACGACGGCGCCGGCGCCGGTGGCAAGCACGATGCCCTGACGCCGACTAAACTCATCCAGGTGCGCGCACTCGCGTGCCCGGAAACCCGCCTCGCCTTCGCTTTCGAAGAGCGCGGCGATCGTCGTACCGCAGCGTGCCTCGATTTCCACGTCGAGGTCGACGAAGGTCAGGCCATAGTGCGCCGCGAGGCGCTGTCCGATCGTGGTCTTGCCGGCCCCCGTGGGGCCGACCAGGAACAGGTTGGGCGAAGGATTCATTGCACCCATGCTAGCAATAAGCCATCCACAGAAGAACGAGACCGTGCTGATCGCCGGCGCTGGTGATGTCGGCGGCCGCGTGGCTCGACGGTTGGTGGCGCAGGGAAAGCACGTCATCGCGCTGCGCCGTGGCGAAGTGACGCCGGATCCCGCGATCCGCTGGCTACGCGGCGACCTGACCCGCCCCGACACCTTGTGTGACCTTCCAAAGGTCGACGCGGTCGTCTTCGCCGCCACCCCGGACGCGCGCGATGAACGGGCGTACCGCGCCATTTTCGTCGATGGGTTCCGGCATCTGCTCGAGGCGCTTCCGGTGCCGCCGAGCCGGACGCTGTTCGTCTCCTCGACCGCCGTCTACGGCGAGCACGCCGGCGACTGGGTCGATGAAACCACGCCCACGGACCCACCCGGTTTCAACGGGCGTGTCCTTGTCGAAGCGGAGGATTGGCTGGCATCGCGTGACGTGGGCGGCATGTCGTTGCGCCTGGCCGGTCTCTACGGCCCGGGAAGAACGCAATTGTTCGAACGACTTCGCGAGGGCTCGGTCTCCGTGCCACGCGGCCGCGGCGTCTTCGCCAATCGCATGCATGTCGACGACGCCGCTGCTGCCATCGCGCATCTGTTGTCGCTGGACGCGCCCGAATCGCTCTACGTCGGCGTCGACGATACGCCGCTGCCCGTCGATGAACTCTACGACTACCTCGCCGGCCTGCTTGGCGCCGCGCCACCGCCCGATGGCCCGCCGGTTGCAGGCATCGGCAACAAACGCCTGTCGAACGCACGCCTGCGCGCGACGGGGTTTCGATGCCGCTGGCCGGATGCGCGGATGGGTTATGCCGCTCTTATTTGATGCGAGGCGCAATGTCGATGCAAGGCGCAATATCGATGCGGGGCGCAATGTCGATGCAAGGCGCAATGTGGGAGCCGCTTCAGCGGCGAACCCTCAGTGCGACAAGGGCGCGACTGAGGCTTTTGCGTTATCGCCGCTGAAGCGGCTCCCACATGGAAAGCACGAGCCCGCCCGCGCCCTATCCGATTCGATGGCGATCCCGATCGAGCGTGACGATCATGTCCGCCTTCGCGGGTAACGTATCCAGCGCGTGCTTGCTGAGCCGCTCGTAGTGCTGAAGAAACCTCGCCATCTCGTCCTTATTCATGGCTTGCGGCTCGCCGCGTGCGCGAAGTGACCACTCGGCTTGGTCGCGCCAGCGCGCGACCACCTCCCACGATGGGGCCTGCAACAGTACGAGGGCATCGAGGCGACGCCACACGGGAAGGTACTCGGCCAGCTTCGCGTTCACCCAGCGGCGCCAGACGCCGTCGGCATCCTCGTCGCGCTCCAGCGCATTGATCGGCTCGGCCAGCGCGGCCTCGGCCTGCGGGTCGAGCCCAAGGCACCAGCCTTCCAGGATGACCAGCATTGGCGGCTGCGGCACTTCGGGCCATAGCGGCTCGGCGTAACGATCGTCGTGCCCCTTGTCGAAACGCGGCATCGAAACCGGTCGCTCGTAGGCGGCCTTGTCGAGGGCGTCGAGCGTCGAGGCGAGGAGCGCGAGGTCGTGGGTGCCGGGGACGCCGCGTGTACTTAGCAGCGGGTGGACCTGGCGACCGAGGGTCTGGCGCTCGGCGCGAGTCAGGTATACGTCGTCCAGGGAGAGGGTCGCGGCGGACCAGCCGCGGTCGCGGGCGGCGTCGATCATGGCCGTGGCGAGGGTGCTCTTGCCGCTGCCCTGCAGGCCGGAAAGGCCCAGGATGAACGGCTTGGAGGCGTGCGCGATGGGCGCGGCGAAACGCCCCAGGACCCGCTCGGCGAGCGTGATAGCATCGGCTGATTCCATACCGGCAAGCATAGCCTACCCATGCTGACTCCCGAGATCCTCGACACCTTCCGTGGCCTGCTGGACGAGGCCAAAGCCAGTGGCGATCGCGAACCCACCGCCATGAACCTCGCCACCGTCGACGCTGACGGCCGCGTGCATTCACGCATCGTGCTGCTCAAGCGCATCGACGAGAACGGGTTGGGTTTCTTCACCAATTACGAGAGCGCGAAGGCCGGCGAGATGGCCGCGCACGACCAGGTGGCGGTGTGCTTCCACTGGAAGCAGATCCGCGAAGGCATCCAGGTGCGTTTCGAGGGCCGTGTGAGCAAGGCCAGCGCGGCGGAGTCGGACGCGTATTTCGTGCGTCGCCAGCGCGGCAGCCAGATCGGTGCCTGGGCGTCTAAGCAGAGCCAGGAACTACCGGACAGGCAGACCTTCGAAGATCGTGTGGCGCACTTCGAGAAGGAGTTCGAAGGCCGCGACGTACCACGTCCTCCGCATTGGGGCGGCTACCTGCTCAAGCCGGACCGCGTCGAGTTCTGGTACGGCGCCGAATTCCGCCTGCACGAACGTATCGTCCACGCCGAACACGGTACAAGCTGGACGAGCCGCCTGCTTTACCCCTGATCCGGAGTCCGCGATGAGCCGCGCCCAACCCGTCCAGCACATCGCACAGACCACGTTCACGGTGCACACGCGTGGCCGTTCGCTTATCGAGATCACCGATCGTCTGACCGACGCCGTCTCGGCCAGTGGTGTCTCGACCGGTATCGCGCACGTCTTCGTGCAGCACACCAGCGCTTCGTTGCTTATCGGCGAGAATGCCGACCCGACGGTCGTCGCCGATCTCGAGCGCTTCTTCGCACGGCTGGTGCCCGACGGCGATCCGCTGTTTCGCCACCAGGACGAAGGCCCCGACGACATGCCCGCGCATGTGCGCGCCGTGCTGACCGGTGTATCGCTCTCGGTACCGGTGCACGGCGGGCGTCCACTGTTGGGAACCTGGCAAGGTGTCTTCCTTTACGAGCACCGCCGTGAAGCGCACCAGCGCAAGATCACCGTGACGATATCGGGCCACTGAGGCGGTCAGAACAAGAGTCCGAGGTCCTCCGAGCGACGGACGAGCTCGAGGGTGCTGTGCACGTCCAGGATCTGCATGATGGTGTACTTGTGCGCCTCCACCGTGCGTACCGAAAGACCGAGCTGGGCGGCGATCTGCTTGGACCGGAGGCCGGAGCCGACCAGCCGAAGTACCTCGCGCTGCTTGGGCGTGAGCTGGTGCAAATCGGCCGTGTGGCCGCGAAGATTGCGCGCACCGAGCGACGGCGAGACGTACGTGCCACCGGCGAGTACCTGGCGGAGTGCGCTGAGCAGCTCGTCGCCGGCGGAGACCTTGAGCACGTAACCGTTGGCACCGGCGCGCATGGCCGAAGCGGCCAGTGCGGGTTCGGCGTGCATGGTGAGAAAAACGAAAGGCGTGGTGTTGCCGCCGGCGCGAAGGGTCTTGAGTACCTCGAGTCCGCTGCCGCCAGGCATGTTGATATCCGAGAGGATCAGGTCGGGTTTTTCGCGTTCGACGCTGTCGATCAGGCTCTTGCCATCCTGGGCGAGGGCGACCAGTTCGAAGTCCTCGGCGAGCAGCCGTTCGATGCCTTCGGCAACCATGCGGTGGTCGTCGGCGAAGACGATGCGCGGAAGCGCTTCGCAGCTCAACCCGTTTCCAGTGGTATGCGCAGGCATACATCCACTCCCTTTCCCGGTGCGGTACGCAGTTCGAAGCTGCCTCCCAGCAACTTCGCACGTTCACTCATGCTGAGCAAACCGATGCCTGGCTTCTTCGTCGGGAACGCGTCGGGGTCGATGCCCTTGCCGTCGTCGAAGATCCATAGCGATGCGAGGTCGCCATTCACCGAGGCCTTGATCGTCACCTGGCTTGCCTCGGCGTGGCGCAGCGCGTTCGTCAGCGCCTCCTGCGTAACGCGATAGAAACACAGGGCAATGTCCGCGGAGAGGACGTCGATGGCCTGGTCCGCGATAAAGACCACCTGCGGCGCGCGTGGCCGCCGCGGCATGTGGCACAAGGCCTCGAGCGAGTCGCGCAGTCCCGCATGGTCCAGGCAGCTCGGATGCAGTTCGTGTGAAAGCTGCCGCACGTCCTCGGACAGGGCGATGACTTGATGCTGGATGTGCGCCACTTCCGCCTGCACGGAGGGTGGAACGCGCCGCCGCAGCGCACTAAGGCCGATCGACGAGGCGGCGAGGCGCTGGTTGATGTCGTCGTGAAGGTCACGCGCCAGGCGAGCCCGTTCCTGCTCCTGGGTGGCGATGAGCCGGCCGGTCATCTCGCGCAGTTCTTCATGGGCATCGTCGAGGGCGCGACGGCTGGCGAAGCGCTGCTCCACCACCACGCCGAGCGTCAACGCGGAGAGTGCCGCGGTGAGTGTCCACAGTTGCAGGGCGAGTGTCGTTTCCTGCGCTGTCGAGGCCGTGAACGGCCCGTAGCCGCCGACGCTGAGATGGCCGGCCATGATGACGATGATGAAGACCGCGATGGAACTGCCGGTCATCTGCGCCCGGATGATCGCGGCGATGATGATCGGTGCCGGTGCCAGGCAAAGCACGGGCACGAGTTCGGGGCGGCCGCCGTAGCCGTACCAGATCACCCCGAGCAGGGCCGTCGAGACCACCATCAGCAGGTAGAACTCGGTAGGAAGGCGTGCTTGATGACGTACGGCGGAATCCGGATTCCGCACGCTGACCCAGACCGGCACATAGAGCACGTAGCCCAGCGCATGGGCGAGAGCGATATTCGGCCAGTCACTGAGCACAGAGCCGCGAAACGAGGTGTAATGGCTCGCGTAGTCGATCAGCGTGGCGCAGGCCGCGGGCAGGGCGATGACCGCCACCGCGGCAAACGCATAGAGCCGGGTGAAGTCCTCCAGTGGCGGCGCGTGCGCGGGCACGAGCTGCATCGCCCAGGCAGCCACCGGCGTCAGTAGCACGGCGGGTGAGACCACCAGCGCCGTATCCGCCAGTGGCAGTCCGAAGGACACGCCGGTGATCACCAGCCCCACCAGTGCCGCGCCCATCAGCGCGGGCCACAGGCGTCGCGGAGTCGCGAGGAGGGCGCCCAGCAGTACCGCGCCGGGGAACCAGACGATATGCGTGCCGCCCTGATGGCTCCATAGCGCAGCGGAAAGCAGCTGCGCCGCCATGACGCCCACGAAAACACCACCGCACCAGCGCGTCGCGTCATATGTCGATGGCAAGGCCTGCGTCATCGGCTCTCCCACCGCCTCTTCCGAGGCGGCCTTAACCCGCTGTCGTCACATTTTTCGTGTGACCCCCGCCACACCCCTTACGACTCCCTTACGACTATACGCGCGCGGTGTCGGATTGGTGTCTAGGCCATCGGGAAGGCCGGGACGGTCATCTGGCCGTCCAGCCGTGGATGATGCGGCGCAGTTCGGCCAGGCCATCCGTCAGGGCGGCAGGGCCGGGCTGAAGGATGAGTGGCGACTTGATCTCGTACAGGTGCCCATCGCGAATCGCCGGCACGTTCTCCCAGCCCGGTCGCGCGGCAACCTGTTCGGGCCGGAACCGCTTCCCACACCAGGAGCCGACGATGATCTCCGGCGCCGTGTCGATCACTTCCTGCGGGTCGGCGATGATCCGGTCTTTCGCCAGCGATTGCACGGCACGACCGGGTAGCACGTCGTCGCCACCGGCGATGCCGACCAGCTCCGACACCCAGCGGATGCCCGAGATCATCGGTTCGTCCCATTCCTCGAAATAGACGCGCGGCCGACGGGACAGGCGCGCCGACGCGTCGCGCGTTTCCTCGAGCCCACGTTCCAGCGTCGCCGCGAGGGTCTCCGCTTTATCCGCGACGCCGACCATCGCGCCAAGGCGGCGGATGTATTCAAGGATGCCTTCGACACTGCGATGGTTGGAGATCCACACTTCGACGCCGGCCTTGATGAGGGCCTGAGCGATATCGGCCTGGATATCCGAGAAGCCGATGGCGAGGTCGGGTTTCAGGGCGAGGATCTTGTCGACCTTCGCGCTGGTGAAGGCGCTGACCTTGGGCTTGTCGCGGCGCGCTTCCGTCGGCCGCACGGTGAAACCGCTGATGCCGACGATGCGGTCCTGCTCGCCGAGTAGGTAGAGCGTTTCGGTGGGTTCTTCGGTGAGGCAGACGATGCGGCGCGGGCCCATGGGGGTTCCGAAAGGCGGGTAAACGCCGATTGTGCCACCGCCATGGTCCGTGCTTCGACAGGCGTGCGTGGACCGCATCAAGGCATCTCGATCCAACGTCCGTGCCGCCGAATTTCCAACGGCCTAAAGCGACGCTTGTAATCCATCTTCGGATGCCCGGCGATCCAGAATCCCAGATACACATACGGAATGCCACGGCGCTTCGCCAGGGCCACCTGCTGCAGGATGCCGAAGGTACCGAGCCCACGCGATGTTTCGTCGGGGTCGAAGAAGGTATAGACGGCCGAAACACCGGCAAGCGCGATATCGGTCACGGCCACGCCGAGCAGGCGCTCGCCCAGGTAATACTCGAGAAAGAGGGTGGGACTCCACGGTGCGGCAAGAAAGCGCTGGAAGTCTTCGGCGTCGGCCGTGTCCATGCCGCCGCCGCTGTGACGGGCGCGGAGGTAGCGTTCGTACAACTCATGCCGCTCGGGCGTGAAGCCGGGAATGCCTTCGCGGACGGTCAGGTCGGCATTGCGCTTGAGGCAACGGCGCTGCGCGCGATCGGGCGTGAAGCGGTCGACATCGATGCGACACGGCACACAGGCCTGGCAGGCCGCGCATTGGGGCAGGTAGAGGTGGCCGCCGGCGCGCCGGAAGCCTTTGGCGAGGGCCGGGCCGTAGAGCTTGTCGAGGTTGGGGGCGCCGGGGTCGACCACGAGGTTCTGCGCCGTCCGCTCGGCGAAATAGCCACAGGAATGCGGCAGGGTCTGGAACAGGCGGACACGGTCGGTCATGGGGATGTTATAGCGCTGAAGCGGTGCTGGCGTCAGCCCGTACCGCTGGCATCAGCCGCCGAAATGGAACACCGACATCCAGTGGGTGATGTTGCCCATCGCGTCCGCGACCGGTTCCAGCTCGACCCTCGCCTGCAGCATCGAGCCGTCGCTGTGACGAAGTGGAACCACGACCGAGGCGGCGTTCCGTGCGTCGACGGTGGTGACCAGGGTGGCCAGGGCCTCGGGGCTCTCGCCGAGCAGGGCGGTCATGGGCAGGCCGGTGACGCTTTCGGCGCTGCGGCGGGTCTTGTGGACGAAGGCGTCATTGACGAAAACCACGGAACACTCGCGCCAGTCGGTCTGCGCGGCGTCGGTAATGACGATCGGATCGGGCAGGCGAGCCAGTGAGGCGCGCATCAGCGCAAAGCTCTGTTGGAAGTGCTTGCGTTCCATCATCTCGATCAGCACGCGAAGGCCACGCGCGGATTCCAGGTGCAGCCGCGACCAGGGCCGTGAGCGGCCGCGGACGTTTTCCTGCCAGGTGGCGAAGCTCTGCCGCGGCGAAAGGCGCGCACCGGGATAAACCTCCAGCTTGGACAGTGCCGGATTGCCGGCCCAGCGCACGTTGCGCACCTGTTCGGCGCGCGTCCATAAGACGGCGTTGTGCGCGTCGGACTGCAGCGGCATGAAGATGATGCCCGCAGCCAGGCCGGTGACGTCGGGGCCGGCCAGTTCCGGGTAGCGTGCGCCTACCTCGTCCGTGTGGAGCACGCCGGCGATGCCATCCACTACTGCGGCGGCACCGCGCCCCACGAAATCGCGAATGCGCAGCAAGGCGGCTTCCTCCGGCAACTGGCCGTGGCGCATCACGCGGTTGCCCGCGAAGATGGCAATGCCGTCGGCGTCCACGACCTCGAGCAACTCGGGCGCGAGGGAGGCGAGCAGTTCCGGGTCGATGCGGTCGCGTTCGTTGAAGGCGGTGATGAGCTTCTCGCGCACCGTGAGCAGCACGCTTTCGCTTTCGATCTTGGCCAGTTCCTCGATCGCCGCGACGCGCGAGGCGAAGGCACGCGCCACGGCGTCGGCCACCTCGCGCATGCGGTGGTCGGCGAAGAACGGGCTGTAGTGGTGGCAGGAGATCAGGCCCCACAGCTTGCCATTGGCGATGATGGAGGCCACCAGCGTGCCGGTGACGCCCATGTTGCCGAGGTATTCGAGATGGACCGGGGAGACGCTGCGCAGCGAGATGTCGCTGAGGTCGGTGGCCGCGGCGGTTTCCGGATCGTAGGCAGGCAGGATGCGCGCCGGCACGTAGTGGCAATCGCTGATCTGGCGGACGCGGTTGCGTAGATAGAGCGCGCGAGCCTGCACGGGAATGTCCGTCGCGGGATAGTGCAGCCCGAGGTAGGCCTCGAGGTCTTCCTGGCGCGCTTCGGCGATGACTTCGCCGTGCCAATCGTGATCGAAGCGGTAGACCATGACGCGGTCGTAGCCGAGCAGGTTGCGAACGGCGCGGGCCACCCGCGCGGCGGCGCGTTCCACGGTGGTATCGAGTTCGAGCCGGTGGGTGAGGTCGAAGCCCACACGGTACGGGTCGTCTTCGAAATCGCTCTCGCGAGGTTCGATCTCGATCATCCAGCGCGCGTCGTAGGCGTGTACCGAGGCGTACCAATCCCCCTGCCTGGTCGCGTTTGGGAAGGACACGGACACCCACGCGCTATGGGCGGGGCGTTCGTCATCGTCGAACAGATCGACCGGCAGGGCGATGACTTCGTGCAGCGGGGCGTCCAGGACGACGACGGGGTCGACCCCGAGCACGTCCGCGGCGTTTTCGCTGACCTGCAGGATCGTCCGCGTGCGCGCATCCACCACGATCAGGACGCCATGGGGCTGAATCGAGCCAGGGATGTGAATGGGCTCGCGGTCGCAGGCGGTCAGGTCGGGCAGGTCAGTCATGGGCCGCAGGATCCTTCAGCATCTGTTGAAAGCGCGCGAACATCCGCTGCGCGCCAAGGGTGGCCGCCTCCTGGGAGGCTTCGTCGGGGAGGGCGCGATCGAGCAGGGACTGGAATCGTCGCCAGCCGGCTGGGGCGTTTTCGCCGACGGCGTAGAAGTGGTGCGGGAGCTCGGGGTAAAGCTCGCGAAGACGGCGGACTATGACACGTCCGCCGAGGGCCGAACCTTCGACGACGTAGAGCTCGCCCCAGTAGGCGGCCTCATCGCCGACAAAGTCGGCTCCCACAGACCGCCTGTGCGGGTCCTGAGTGGGAGTCGATTCATCGCCGACAAAGTCGGCTCCCACAGACCGCCTGCGCGGGTCTTGAGTGGGAGTCGATTCATCGCCGACAACGTCGGCTCCCACAGGCCGCCTGTGCGGGTCTTGAGTGGGAGTCGATTCATCGCCGACAAAGTCGGCTCCCACAGACCGCCTGTGCGGGTCCTGAGTGGGAGTCGATTCATCGCCGACAAAGTCGGCTCCCACAGACCGCCTGCGCATGTCTTGTGTGGGAGCCGATTCATCGGCGATGGGCGCGGCAGCCGAAAGATCCGCCTCGATCAACGCCGCGCGCGACACATAACGCCACTCTGTCAGCCCGGCCAGCCAGTCACGCCGTCCGGCTTCCCACGCGTCGAACAACCCCAGTTGCGCCCGCAACAAGCCAGCGTAGCCGCGATCGTCCAGCTCGCCGGCCAGCAACAACCGCATCCCGGCCGTCGCTTCGGCCGCCTCATGGGCATCCCGGGTGGCTTCGCGCAGCAGAAGATGGGCGGGCGTCGAACCGACGGCGCCGGCCATTCAGAGCACCTGGACAGCCTTGAGCACCACGACCACCACAACGCCGGCGACGATCGCCAGCGCCATCAGGCGAATGCGCGATGCCGTGCGCTGGGGGGCCGGACGCAGGTCCGGGGAGCGGTGCATCTGCAGTTCTTCCTGGAAACGCACCACCGGCTCGATGCCGATGTCCTTCAGCAAGGCGCGGGCTTTGGGGAAGTCGTCGGCGCGCTTGACCCATACCTGCGGCCAGGCATCCCGATTGTCGTTGCGCTGCGAATAGCTGAAGCGCTGGTAGGTCGGGCGATTCCAGGTCGACCGGTTGGTGACGGTCGTCTCGATGTCGTGCTCGGTGAGGAGCGACACGATCCGGTCGATGTTTTCCGGGCGGGGTGAGGTATAGATCTGGCGCATGCCCGGATTCTACGGGATTTGCGCCGGAGCCAGCAGGCCCCTCACATCCTCGATATGACCGTCGTTGGACTCCGCGGGCAGGCGCAGCAGGCTCATCAGCAACGGATACACGTCCACGTTGGGAAAGGGTGCGACGGTCACGCCGCGCGCGAATGCCGGGCCATGGGCGACGAACAGGGCGCGCATGGCGGGGTCGAGATTGTCGTAGCCGTGCTCGCCCAGCGACATCGGGTCCTTGCGCTTTGCCAGGGCCTCGCGGCTGATGATCGACCAGCCCGTGTCGGCCAGGCATTCGAACGCCGGCACGCGCGGATGGCTGCCGTAGTCGAGCCGCTTGGGCAGGTCCTGCTTGCGGTAGCAGCGCATGTGCTCGTGCGGGCCGAGCAGACGGGCGACGGCGGCACCGGTGTCCACGTCGGGCTTCGGATTGAAGGTGGCCATGACACCGTAGGACACCGCGTCCAGCGCGTTCAGATCGGTGGCGTCGTCGGCGAAGACGATATTGCCCTTGGGCACATAGGCCATGCCGTGATCGGAAACGATCACCAGGTTCATGTTCCCGTAGAGGCCGCGCTGGCGCAGCTGGGCCACGAGATAGCCGATCGCGTCGTCGACCTCGCCCAGGGCGGCGTTGAGTTCGGCGGAATCCGGCCCGTGCTCATGGCCGGCATGATCGACGGCGTCGAAGTACAGCGTGTCGAAGGCCGGCTTCGGGCCCGGTTCGTCGATCCACGATAGCAGCTTGTCCACCCGCGCCCGCGAGGTGAGCGAGTCGTCGAAAGGAATCCAGTGGTCGGGGCGCACGCCGTGGATTTCGGCTTCGGTGCCGGGCCAGAACATGGTGGCCGTATGCAGGCCGTGCTTCTGCGCCGTCACCCAGATCGGTTCGGCATCCGCCCACCAGCGGCCGTCGCTGGTCGCGTCGTGGTTGGAGAGGCTGAACTTGCCCAGCACCGGGTCCTGCATCGTGTTGTTGACGATGCCGTTGCGGTCGGGCACGCGGCCGGTCACCAGCGTGTAGTGGTTGGGAAATGTCAGTGACGGAAACGAAGGCAGCATGTACCGCGCACGCGCACCCTCGGCGGCCATGGCGACAAGGTTCGGTGTCAGCCCACGGTCCAGGTAGTCGGGCCGGAACGCGTCGATCGAGACCAGCAGCACGGGCGTGACAGACGGGGTGGTGGGCTTGGCGGGGCGCGTGGCGCATCCGGCCAGTACCACCGCGAAAAGCGCGAAAAAGAGGCGCTGCAGCGGGGACGACGTGGCGTTCATGAAGGACGACGTAGGCTCTGTTCATCAAGGCAATCCGCCTATGATGGACGAGTCCCATGACCAATTCATCTCACAAGATCCTGTCGTTTCTTCTTGCGGTGGCCCTGCCGCTGACGACGACAGCGCAGACCTCGACGCCAACCACCAAGGCGGCCGCTCCGGCTGCCCGGCCAGCGGCACCCGCACCGGTGGCCCGGCCCGCCGCGCGGCCCGTCGTGTACGCACCCTCGCATACCCAGCAGTTCCAGCAGCAAGTCGACCGCCAGCAGTCGATCAACCAGCAGAACCAAAGCGCCGTGCAGCAGCAACTGCGACAGAGCAACCTGAACCAGCAGCGCAGCACCGCCACCGACCCCGGCCTGCGTTCCCAACTGGACAACGCCGATCGCGCCCAGCAGCAGACCTATCAGGCGCAACAGGACGCCGCCGCGCGGCGCAACCCCAGCGTGCCGCGGACGGGTGACACGACGCAGCGCTCCGCGCCCGCCAGCGCTGGCTCCGCCGGCCACTAAGCAGGCAACTAACGCGTTGTTTGTTGCGACGCGGCTGGCGAGGCGCCACGTCGCCAGCCCATAATCGGCGATTCCCCTGGATCGACGGAGTTTCCCCGATGACGGCCTTTACGCGCATCGACACGACCCGCACCGTCCGCGCACCGCGCGGCGCCGAACTCACGTGTCGCAGCTGGCTCACGGAAGCGCCATTCCGCATGCTGCAGAACAACCTCGATCCCGAGGTGGCGGAAAACCCCGCCGAGCTCGTGGTTTATGGTGGTATCGGCCGTGCCGCGCGCAACTGGGAATGCTTCGATGCCATCCTGCGCGCACTGCGCGAACTGCGCGACGACGAAACGCTGCTCATCCAGTCCGGCAAGCCGGTCGGCGTGTTCCCGTCGCACCCGGACGCACCGCGCGTACTGCTGGCCAATTCCAATCTGGTGCCAGCCTGGGCGAATTGGGAGCACTTCAACGAGCTCGATCGCAAAGGCCTGATGATGTACGGCCAGATGACGGCCGGATCGTGGATCTACATCGGTTCGCAGGGCATCGTGCAGGGCACGTACGAAACCTTCGTCGAGATGGGTCGCCAACACTACGGCGGCAGCCTCGCGGGACGCTGGATCCTCACCGCCGGCCTCGGCGGCATGGGCGGTGCGCAGCCGCTTGCCGCCAGCCTGGCCGGCGCCTCGTCGCTGACCATCGAATGCCAGCAGAGCCGCATCGACTTCCGCCTGAAGACGCGCTACGTCGACGAACAGGCCAGCGACCTCGACGACGCGCTCGCGCGCCTGGAACGCTACGCGAAGGAAGGCCGTGCGGTCTCCGTGGCCTTGCTCGGCAATGCCGCCGACGTGTTGCCGGAACTGGTTCGACGCGGCGTTCGCCCGGATGCCGTCACCGACCAGACCAGCGCCCACGATCCGGTCAACGGCTACCTGCCGTCGGGCTGGACGGTGGAGGAATGGTTCGAACGCCGTAAGTCCGATCCCTCGGGCACCTCACGCGCGGCGAAGGCCTCCATGCGCAAGCACGTCGAAGCGATGCTCGCCTTCCACGCCATGGGCGTGCCGACGTTCGACTATGGCAACAACATCCGCCAGATGGCCAAGGACGAGGGCCTCGCCGAGGCGTTCGCCTTCCCGGGCTTCGTGCCGGCCTTCGTGCGCCCGCTGTTCTGCCGTGGGGTCGGTCCGTTCCGCTGGGTCGCGCTGTCCGGCGATCCGGAAGACATCTACAAGACCGACGCCAAGGTGAAGGAGCTGATCCCCGACGACCCGCACCTGCACCGCTGGCTCGACATGGCCCGCGAGCGCATCAGCTTCCAGGGTCTGCCGGCGCGCATCTGCTGGGTGGGCCTGGGCCAGCGCCATCGACTGGCGCTGGCCTTCAATGAAATGGTCCGCAACGGCGAGCTCAAGGCGCCGATCGTGATCGGCCGTGATCATCTGGACTCCGGCTCGGTGGCCAGCCCCAACCGCGAGACCGAGTCCATGCGCGACGGTAGCGACGCGGTCAGCGACTGGCCGCTGCTCAACGCCATGCTCAACGTGGCCGGCGGCGCCACCTGGGTCAGCCTGCACCATGGTGGCGGCGTCGGCATGGGCTACAGCCAGCACAGCGGCGTGGTCATCGTCGCCGATGGCACCGAGGCCGCGGACAAGCGGCTGGCGCGCGTGCTGTGGAACGACCCGGGCACCGGCGTCATGCGCCATGCGGATGCGGGTTATGAGGATGCGATCGCCTGTGCCAGGGCGCAGGGGCTGAATTTGCCGATGGTGGGGTAGGGCAGGAGCCAGGAGCCAAGAGCCAAGAGCCAAGAGCCAAGAGCCAAGAGCCAAGAGCCAAGAGCCAAGAGCATCGCCGATAAATCGGCTCCCACACAGAGCGAGGCACCGCTTCATGTGGGAGCCGATTCATCGGCGATCGGGTGCTCCCACACAGAGCGAGGCATCGCTTCATGTGGGAGCCGAGCTTCATGTGGGAGCCGATTCATCGGCGATCGGGTGCTTGCCTCACCTCCCATTAGCCCAGGCAGCGGTATACCGCTCCGGGTAAATCCGCTCCAGCGCCAGCACCTTCGGGCGGTCGTTCACTGCGATGTACATCGCTTCCGGATTCAGCCGCATGTAGTCCTGGTGATAGTCCTCGGCCGGATAGAAGGCCTTCAGCGGCGTCACCTGGGTCACGATCGGCGCCGGGAACGCGTGTGCCGCGGTCAACTGGGCCACATAAGCCTCGGCCACCCTTTTCTGCTCCGGCGTGGCGTAGAACACGGCCGAGCGGTACTGCGTACCCGAGTCCGGCCCTTGGCGATTCAACAGGGTCGGGTCCTGCGCCACGGAGAAGAACACCTGCAACAGCTGGCCATAGGTGACCTGGGTCGGGTCGTAGACCACGCGCACCGACTCGGCGTGGCCGGTGTCGCCCTCGCTCACGTCGTCGTAGTTCGCGTGGGCGGCGTCGCCGCCGGCATAGCCATTGCGGACGCTCTTCACGCCGCGAACGTGCTGGAAAACGCCCTCGACGCCCCAGAAGCAGCCGCCGGCGAAGACGGCGGTCGCCTCACCCGGCAGCGTGGCCGCGTCGACGGTGGGGGCGGGCAGGCGAACCCCCTCGTCGCGCGCGGAGGCCGCGGAGCAGGCCGTAAGGGCGATCAGGAGCGGGACGAGCAGGGAACGGCGGTTCATGCGGATCTCCGATGGAGGGGGCCTGCCTGACAAGACCGGGTTCTTCGCAGGAATCTGACACCCGTCCCCGTTACAGTTAGCAGGCTCGCGGCCGATAACGATCAGACGAGCGTAAATCGATCCAAAGGGAGGCAGGGGAAACGTGGCGTACGACCTGGTGGAGAGACGCGTCTTCGTGACCGATCTGGAGATCGGCATGTATGTCAGCCGTCTCGATTGTGATTGGTCGGACACGCCCTTTCCGTTGCAGGGGGTGCCGATCACCTCTCGTGAGGACATCGAGTCCTTGCGGCGGTTTTGCAAGTACGTTTTCGTCGACCTGCACCGTCGCGTCACCCCTGCACGTGTCTCCGCTGTGGCGCCCACGCGCGCGCCCATGCCGCGTCCGGTCCTGAACACGCGACTGGTCACCCGGCACAGCTACAACGACACCGTCTCCTTCGACGATGAGATGCCGCGCGCCCGTGAGGCATTCGACACCGTGGCCGGCTTCGCCGAGAAGATCGTCCATGACCTCCAGGCGGGCCTCCCGATCGATCCGGACGCCGTGGAGACCGCCGTACGGCCCATGGTGGAAAGCGTGCTGCGCAGCGGCGACGCCTTCTTCTGGATGCAGAGCCTGCGTCAGCGCGACAGCTACACCTACCAGCATGCCGTCGGCTGCAGCACGCTGGCGGCCGCTTTCGGGCGGCACATGGGCTTCACCGGCGACGCCATCGTCAGCCTCGCGGCGGGCGGCCTGCTGATGGACGTGGGCAAGTCGCAGCTGCCCGAGGAGTTGCTCGAGCGGGGCGGCCCGCTCAACGACGCCGAGTGGGGGCTCGCCCGCCAGCATGTGAACGAAGGCGTGGCGATCCTCGACCATTCCGGCGTCGTCGACGAGGAGGTCCGTGACATGGTGCTGACCCATCACGAGCGCTTCGACGGCAGCGGCTACCCGCAGGGCCTGGCCGGCACGGCCATCCCGTTGGCCGGACGTATGGCCGCGATCATCGACACCTACCATGCGATGTCCACGCCGCGGCCTTACCGCCCGGCGGTCTCCCAGCATCTCGCGATCCGGCAGATCTATGCCGGTCGCGACCGTGAATTCCAGGGCGAGTTGGTGGAACAATTCCAGGCCTGCCTGGGCGTGTACCCGACCGGTTCGCTGGTCGAACTCAACACCGGCGAGGTCGCCATCGTCATGGTGCAGAACCAGGCGCGCCGCCTGCAGCCGCGCGTGGCGATTCTTACCGGCACGGACAAGACCCACCTCGATGAATTCCTTATCGTGGATCTGATGCGCCAGACCGATGGCGTACGACGAGAGATCCTGCGCACATTGGCTGCCGGCAGTTTTGGTATCGACCCGAGGGAGTATTTCCTGCCATGACCAGCGAGCGGTCGCATATCCTCCCGGCGGTCCAGGGCATCCTGGATCGTCATGCCAACGCCGAGGGCCTGTGCGCGGTGCTGGTCATCCGCCTGCAAGGCATGCGCGAGGCCCAGCTGCGCTTCGGCTTCGATTTCGGCAGCGAGATCATGCTGGCCGCACGCGAGCGCATCGTCGACGCCGTGCGCCATGTGGACAAGATCTTCGTCGCCGGCGACGACACCTTCGTCGCGGTGCTGCCGGCCATCCGCAATCGCACGCACGCGCTGCTCGCCTCCACGCGTATCTGCGGTGCCTTCGACGCCCCGCTGTTGCGCGGCGAACGTCCCTGGCATGGCCGCGCCATCATCGGTGTGACGCTCTACTCCGAGCACGGCACCAAGGCGGAGCTGCTCTACCGTCGCTCCGAGCTCGCGCACGACGAGGCGCTGCGCATCGGCGAGCCCTTCGCGGTGTACCAGCAGGACGTCACGCCGATCGAAATCCTCTACGGCGAACTGCGCCAGGATATCGACGCCAATCGCCTGCATGTCGCCTTCCAGCCCTTGTGCGACCTGCGCACCGGCGAAGTGGTCCGGGTCGAATCGCTGGCGCGGTGGAACACCCGTTCGGGCGTGGAAGTGGCCCCGGCCGACTTCGTGCCCTTCGCCGAGCGCAGCGACCTCATCCTGCCGCTGACGCGCTGGAGCCTCAACGCCTCGCTACGTCACACGGCCGCCCTGCATCGCGGCGGCTGCCCACTCGACGTGGCGATCAACCTATCGCCCCGGGTTTTCATCGAACAGGGCTTCGCGGAGCAGATGCTCGGTGCGCTGGAGATCTGGGGCGTGCCGCCGGAGTCCGCGATCATCGAGATCACCGAGACCGCGTTGCTCACCGACCTCGACATGAGCGTGCGCGTGCTGCGTCGCCTGCGCGACCATGGCGTGCGCGTGGCCATCGACGACTTCGGTACGGGTTACGCCTCGTTCGCCTACCTGCGTCACTTCCCGGCCACCGAGCTGAAGATCGATCGCAGCTTCGTCGACGCGATGATCGGCGACCGCCGCACCGAACTGCTCGTCCAGGCCATGGTCGACGTCGCCCACCGCCTTGGGCTCGAGGCCGTGGCCGAAGGTGTCGAGAACGAAGAGACCCTGCGCCGGCTGGTCGAGATGGACTGCGACCTCGTACAGGGCTATCACATCGGCCGCCCGATGCTGGCCGAAGCCTTCGTTGCCGAGCGCATCGCCGCCGCTTCGACGGTGTAATCCCGCCGCCCCCACGGGGATGCTCCTCCTGTGGGAGCCGCTTCAGCGGCGATGGGTGCTTGGGGTAAAGTGGCTATCGCCGCTGAAGCGGCTCCCACACAAAACACCGTTCCTACCGAGTGGCGAGTTCGAGGTACCTCTGGTGCATCTCGGCTACTTTGGCGGTCAGTTCGGCCTCCGAGCCTTCGTTGACGATCACATCGTCCGCGATCGCCAGGCGCCTTTCCCGCGAGGCCTGCGCCGCGATCATCTTCCGCGCCAGCGCTTCATCCACGCCATCGCGTCGGGTCAACCGCTCGATCTGCACGGCCTCCGGCACATCGACCACCAGCACCCGGTCGACCCATTCGTAGTTGGCGAGGTTCTCCACCAGCAACGGAATCGACAGGATGCAGTAGGGGCCGTTGTCGGCGTCGACCGCCTCGTGCAGCCAGGTTCGGATGCGTGGGTGAAGGATGCCTTCCAGTGTCGTCCGTGCGAGCAGGTTGTCGAAGACGCGCTTGCGCATTGCCGCCCGGTCCAGGCGGCCTTTGCCGTCCAGGGCGTCGGTGCCGAACGCCCGAACGATCTCCGCAAGCGCCTCGGAGCCCGGTCCGACTACCGCCCGCGCCGCCACGTCCGCATCGTAGGCATGCACGCCCAGGGCCTCGAAACAGCGCTCCACCGAGCTCTTGCCCGACGCGACGCCACCGGTCAGCGCGACGACGAAAGCGCTCATCGCATGCCGGCCAGGTGCATGTAGCTGGCGAGCAGCGAGTCGCCGAACAGCAGCCAGACCCAGCCGGCCGCCGCGATGTACGGCCCGAACGGAATCGGCACGTCGCGCTGGTGCTTGCGGAACAGCATCAGGGCGCCGCCAACCAGCGCCCCGATCAGCGAGGACAGCATGATGATCGGCAGCAGGGCCACGGGCCCCAGCCAGGCGCCGAGCGCCGCCAGCAGCTTGAAGTCGCCGTGACCCATGCCTTCCTTGCCGGTGAGCAGTTTGAACAGCCAGTAGACGCTCCACAGGCTGAGGTAACCGATCAGGGCGCCGAGGATGGCGGCCGAGGGCGTAACGGGCAGGGCCTGCCAGCCCGGGACCAGGGCGAGACCCAGGCCGATCCAGAGCAGGGGGTAGTTGAGTTCGTCCGGCAGGAACTGGGTGCGGGCATCGATGCCCGAGAGGGCGATCAGGAAGTACGTGATGACCAGGCCGGCGAGGGCCCCGATGGTCGGGCCGAAGCGCCATATCACCGCGGCACTGGCAAGGCCGGTGAGCAGCTCCACCAGCGGGTACTGCGCCGAGATGGGCTCACGGCAATAGCGGCACCGGCCGCGCAGCATCAGCCAGCCGAACAGTGGAATGTTGTCGCGGACGGCGAGCGCGTGCTTGCAGTTGGGGCAATGCGACCCTTCGACCACGATGCCAGGCGGCCGCGGCTCATCGGATGCCTCGATCTCGAGCACCTCGCGCGCCTGCTTGCGCCAGTCCGCCTGCATGCGCTCGGGCACCCGCAGGATCACCACGTTGAGGAAGCTGCCGACCAACAGGCCGAAGACGCCGGCGATACCGATCCAGAGGGCGAGGGGCAATTCGAGCATGGGCAATCCGTGATCCAAGAAAAAAACCCTCCGCCGGTGAGGGCGGAGGGTTCCTATTGTGCATGGCGCGGGCGTGCGAGGGTCAGATCGTCCCTGCCAGCTTGAAGATGGGCAGGTAAAGGGCGATAACCATGCCACCGACAAGGACACCGAGCACCACCATCATGATCGGTTCGAGCAGGCTGGCAAGCGTGTCAACGGCGGTTTCAACTTCTTCCTCGTAGAACTCCGCCACCTTGAATAGCATGTGATCGAGCGATCCGGCTTCTTCGCCGATGGCGGTCATCTGGACGACCATGTTCGGGAACAGGTTGGTCTGGCGCATGGCCAACTGGAGCTGATGGCCGACGGCGATGTCGTCGCGCATCTGTCTCACGGCGTCGCCGTAGACGACGCTGCCGGTGGCTCCAGACACAGCCTCCAGCGCCTCGACCAATGGCACGCCAGCGTGGAAGGTCACACCAAGTGTACGCGCGAAGCGGGCGATGGCCGACTTGTTCAGGATGTCACCTAGGACCGGGATCTTCAGGGATACCCGGTCGAGGAAGTGCGCGAACTTCAGCGAACGCTTCTTGAAAAAGATTATGGCGAAAATCGAGCCGACGATGCTGCCGATAACCACCCACCAGTACGACTGCATAAACGCAGATGCGCTGACGATCATTTGCGTGGGTGCCGGCAACTCCACCTTGGCCTCGGCAAAAGTTTGCTGGAATACAGGCACTACGAAGAGCAGTAGGATCATCGTCACCAGAAAAGCGACGACCATTACCATGATCGGATAGAACAAGGCCTTCTTGATCTTGGACTTGATGGTCTCCATCCGCTCTTTGTATGTCGCCACGGTGTCCAGCACTGTGTCGAGCACGCCCGCGGATTCGCCGGCGTGAACCAGGTTGCGATAGAGCTCGTCGAACTCGACGGGGTAGAGGCCCAAGGCTTCATGCAGTGAGGAACCACCTTCGATGCTCTGACGAATCTCGACAAGCATGTTCTTGAAACGGGCGTTCTTCTGGCCGTTCGCGATGATCTCGAAGGCCTGCACCATGGGGACGCCTGCGGCCATCATGGCGGCGATCTGGCGGCTGAAAATCGCGACGTCGCGGGGTTTGACCTTCTTGCCGGTGCTGCCGAACAGCGGCTTGGATTTCTCGCGCACCGTCTGGGGGTTCATGCCCTGCCGGCGCAGCTCGGCCTTGACCATTGCAGCGTTCTTAGCCTGCATGTCGCCCTTCATGCGCTTGCCGCGCTTGTCCAGGGCAGTCCAGTCGTATGGAATAAGCTTGCTTGTTTCGGCGCGAGCGGCGCCTATGGCGCGCGCATTCTTGGTGGCGGTGGCAGTGGCCATGACGCGGTGTTCCCCCGGATTGATGCTTCAGGGGACCGCCCCCTATCGGTCGGCCCCTGTTCTTATTCTAGTGTGAAGCTTTAGTCGCCGACGATTCTGCCATCTGGCGCACATCTTCAGTGCGCCGTAGGGCTCGGATCGCCGTCAGTCCTTGGTGACGCGGTTGATCTCGGCAAGGCTGGTCATGCCGTTGCGCACCTTCAGCAGGGCCGACGCACGCAGGTCATTGATGCCATTCTTACGGGCCACCTCGCCGATCTGCATGGCGTTGCCACCTTCGAGAATGATCTTCTGGATGTCCTCGACCAGGGGCATCACCTGGTAGATGCCGACGCGGCCCTTGTAGCCCTCGTTGCAGCTGTCGCAGCCTACAGCCTCGTACACCGTGAAACCGGCGTCGATTTCTTCCTGGGTAAAACCCTCGGCCAGCAAGGCCTTTGCCGGCAGCTCGATGGGCCGCTTGCAGTCATGCAGGCGACGGGCCAGGCGCTGGGCGATGATCAGGGTCACCGACGAGATGATGTTGTACGGCGCGATACCCATGTTCATCAGGCGGGCGATGGTCTGCGGCGCGTCGTTGGTATGCAGGGTGGACAGGACCATATGGCCGGTCTGAGCGGCCTTCACCGCGATCTCTGCCGTCTCGAGGTCGCGGATTTCGCCGACCATGATCACGTCCGGATCCTGGCGCAGGAACGAGCGCAGGGCGGCGGCGAAGGTCATGCCGCGCTTCACGTTCTGCTGGACTTGGTTGATGCCCTCGACGCGGATTTCGACCGGGTCTTCCACCGTGGAGATATTGCGCCCCTCGGTGTTGAGAATGTTCAGCGCCGTGTACAGCGACACTGTCTTACCCGAGCCGGTGGGGCCGGTAACCAGGACCATGCCGTAAGGTTTTTCGATGGCGTCGAGGTAGAGGTTCTTCTGGACCTCCTCGTAGCCGAGCTTGTCGATGCCCAGCTTGGCCGAGGAGCCGTCGAGGATACGCAGCACGATCTTCTCGCCGAACAGGGTCGGCAGCGTGCTGACGCGAAAGTCGATGGCGCGGGTCTTGGTCAGGTTGAGCTTGATGCGGCCGTCCTGCGGGACGCGGCGTTCGGCGATGTCCAGGCCGCTCATCACCTTCAGGCGAGAGGCGAAGCGGTTACCCAGCTTGATCGGCGCGGTGGCGACGATACGCAGGATGCCGTCCATGCGCAGGCGCACGCGGTAGACCGTTTCGAACGGCTCGAAGTGGATATCCGAGGCGCCGCGCTTGATCGCGTCCACCAGGATCTTGTTGACGAACTTGACGATCGGGGCGTCGTCGCCGGCCGTGGCGTCGATGCCGGTTGTCGGCTCGTCGTCGCCGTCGCTGCCTTCCAGGGACAGCTCATCGAGTGAGCCATCCTCATAGCCAGCTACCTGGGCATTCATCGAAGCGAGGGCGGTATCGATGATGCGCTTCAGTTGGCTGCGCTCGACCAGGACCGGCTCGACCATGTGGTTCGAATGGAACTTGATCTCGTCCAGCGCGTGCGACTGCATGGGGTCGGCGATGCCGACGAAGAGGCGCTTGCCGCGCTTGAACAGGGGCAGGGCCTGGTGTTTGGTGATCAGGGCCTCGGTGACCAGATCCAGCGGCATGCTGGCCGAGACCATGTTTCCGATGTCCATCAGGGGCATGCCGAACTCGGATGACGCGACCTGGGACAGCCTGGCGCTGTCGACGAGGTTGTGGTCCACGAGCCAGGCAGACAGCGAAACCCGCTTCTCCGCCGCATCCTGGACCGCCTTGCGCACGTCCGCCTCGGGCAGGACGCCCTCGGTGACCAACCGACGCGCCATACCCGTCAGACCCGCCAGCATCGGCGCCTGCATTTGTGAAGCCATGTTGGGTCCCGTTTCCCCGAGATACGCGCCTGAATCTACTCTAGATTGTGGGTTTGGTCACGCGTCGACGCGTGAAGGAGTTCATGTCATCGATCTGTGAACTCCGCCGTCGGCGTCTCGTTTCCGGCGGGGGATATCCCTTATGATTCAACGACCATCGGGGACACATCTTGAGCCGTATCAGCATTATCCTGCCCGCCAAGAACGAGGCGGCCGCACTGCGAGACCTTTTGCCCCGCCTGACCGCTGCCCAGCCGGGAGCCGAGGTCATTGTCGTGGACGACGGATCAACCGACGACACTCGTGACGTATGCGCCGCGTGCGGGGTCATTTGCCTTTCCTCGCCCTATTCCATGGGCAACGGGGCCGCGATCAAGCGTGGCGCACGAGCGGCCAATGGCGAGATCCTGGTCTTCATGGACGGCGATGGGCAACACGAGCCGGCTGACGTGGCCAGGCTGATCGCACGCCTTGATCAGGGGTTCGACATGGTCGTCGGTGCGCGGGACTGGGAAAGCCAGGCCGGGGTCGGGCGTGGATTGGCCAATACCCTATACAACTGGCTGGCCAGTCGGATGACGGGGCATGCCGTTGCCGATCTGACCTCCGGCTTTCGCGCCGCCCGCGCCGAACGCTTTCGCGAGTTCATCCATCTGCTGCCCAACGGTTTTTCCTACCCTACAACGAGCACGATGGCATTCTTCCGCAGTGCCTATGGCGTTGCGTACGAGCCGATCAAAGCGGCGCAGCGTGTTGGCAAGAGCCACATCAAGCCATTTAAGGACGGGATTCGCTTTCTCCTGATCATCTTTAAGATCGCCACGCTTTACTCGCCATTGAAGCTGTTCGTTCCGGTGAGCTTTGTCTTCTTCTTGTTGGGCTTCGCGAACTACGCGTACACCTTCTTCAGCTATGGGCGGCTGACTAACGGGAGCACGTTGATGTGGAGTGCTGCCGTTATCGTGTTCTTGATCGGCCTCATTTCGGAGCAGATCACGGCCTTGACCTATCGACATACCGATTGAGATATGCCATCGACGAGAACAGGCGAAACCGCCTCTAAGCCCACAATCCTAGTGCTTGCCACGACGTATCCACGGTGGGCCAACGATCACGAGCCTGGCTTTGTCCATGAGCTTTGCCGACGCCTCGTCGATCGCTACGATGTTATCGTCGTGACGCCGGATGCCCCGGGGGCCGATCATTCGGACGTTTTGGATGGGGTAAGCGTGACCCGGTATCGCTATGCGCCGCGCTCACTTCAGACCCTTGTAAACGACGGCGGGATTGCGTCGAACCTGCGCCGAGCGCCGTGGAAGTGGCTACTCGTGCCCGGATTCATTCTCGGCCAATGGCTTGCTGCAAGGCGCGCTATCGCGCGGAACGGTGTGTCGATTATCCACGCGCACTGGTTGATTTCCCCTGGCGTCGTCGCCCGCATTCTCTCCAACAAGGACTTGCCATACGTAGTCACTTCGCACGGGGGGGATCTGTTTGGATTCCGCCAGCCTGCGCTCGTGGGTTTGAAACGATGGGTCGCTGCTCGCGCGGCAGCGATGACCGTGGTCAGCGAAGCCATGGCCGACGAGGTGCGCCGAGTCGCGTTACCCGTTGAAAGCCTGCAGACGATTCCCATGGGTGTCGATATGACGGTCAGGTTTGCTCCGGATAACTCGATTCGATCCTCGACAGAACTCTTGTTCGTTGGCCGCCTCGTGGCAAAGAAGGGATTGAATCACCTGATTGAGGCACTACCGGCAATACTCTCGAGCCGTCCGGACGTTACGTTGCATATCGTCGGCTTTGGGCCGGAGCGACTCGCTCTTGAGGCGTTGTCGAAGAAGCTACAGGTTTCGGATCGCGTGCTTTTCGTCGGGGCTGTCCCGCCGACGGATCTGCCTTCGTATTACCGCAATGCCGCTGTGTTCATTGCCCCTTTCGTACGCGATCCCTCCGGTGACCAGGAAGGATTGCCGGTGGCTTTGATGGAAGCGGTAGCTACAGGTTGCCCGTTCGTCGTCGGCGATGTTCCCGGTCTGGACGACTTGATCGGAGCATCCTCGCCCTTTCGCGTAAACCCGCGGGATACCGCCGCGCTCGCAGACGCGGTTCTTGCTCGGCTGTCCGATCCTGTCGCCGCTCGCGATGATGCCGAGCGAGTGAGATCGCGTGCACTCGCCCGCATTGAATGGAGCGTCGTCGCGGAACGGTACGGCAGTTTGCTTGCCACCTGCATCGAGGGTCGTCGCCAATGAGGGCCATGGTTTGTGGCGGTGCAGGATATATTGGCTCGCACATGGTGCGGGGGCTGAGTCGTGCGGGGCACGACATTCTAGTGGTCGACGATCTGTCCACAGGACATCGCGAGGCGGTCGGCAACGAGCCGCTCAAGCAATTGAGTCTGCTGGATGGCGCCCAGCTGGATGCCGTAGTAAAGGAATTTCGCCCCGATGTGGTCTTCCATTTTGCTGCGCTCTCGCTCGTAGGCGAGTCCGTTTTGGATCCGCTCCGTTATCACCGAAACAACGTCACCGGGACGCTATGCCTGCTCGAAGCTCTTCAGCGGCATGCTGTCAAGAGGCTGGTCTTCTCGTCCACTGCCGCCGTTTACGGCACACCCGCATCTGCGTTTCTTGATGAGTCGCATGATCTCCGTCCTATCAATCCTTATGGCACCACGAAGATGATAGTCGAGGCGATGCTCGCGGAAGCGTGGCGGGCGTATGGGCTTCGGTCGGTTTCGCTTAGGTACTTCAACGCGGCAGGGGCGGACGCCGAAGGCGACATCGGGGAGTCGCATCAACCAGAGACACACCTGATACCGAACGTGCTTCGCGCTGCTTCGGGCGAGACACGCCTGCGGGTGTTTGGCACCGATTATTCAACGCCGGACGGAACCTGCGTCCGTGACTTTGTGCACGTGAACGATCTGGTTTCGGCTCATTTGCTGGCGTGCGACTACTTGCAACGAAACGACGGTGCATTCCGCTTCAACTTGGGCAGTGGATTTGGATACTCTGTCAAAGAGGTCATCGAGGCTGTCGAACGCGTCACCGGACGCGCTGTGCCTTACGATGTCGAGGCGCGACGCGAGGGTGATCCGGGTCGTCTCGTCGCCAGTCATGCACTCGCGTCTCGCGAGCTCGGTTGGACCCCCGGCATGAGCGACCTGGACACCATCGTAAGGACTGCCGCCCGTTGGCACAAACAGCGCCGCTATTGAGGTAAAATGATGTCGGGGAAACAGCCAAAGCTCGTCTTGCGCGAGGCCTGTATCGCGGATGTCACCAGGAGCTGGCCTGTTGGCCGGTTCTTTGAGGCCGGCGCAGGAACCGGGCACATGTCATCGCTTTTCCTCGCGCGCGGCTTCACCGGAGTCAGTCACGACCTGGGCGAATCGAGCCGCTCGTTGATGCGGGATCGATTCCAAGATTCTCCCTCACGTATGAAGGTGGTCGACGATATCGATCAGCTGGCCGATGGTACGTTTGATTACTTGCTAGCATTCGAGGTTCTTGAGCACATCGAGAACGATGTCGATATGCTTTCAAGCTGGGCGAGGAAATTACGTCCGAACGGTCGTATTCTCGTTTCGGTCCCTGCCCATCAGCGCAAGTTCGGTGCTTCGGATGCCATGGTGGGACACGTTAGGCGCTATGAGCGAGCTAACCTGCACCAGGTTCTCGGTGCCGCAGGTTTTACCGATATCCAGATGGTGAACTATGGGTGGCCATTAACCGAACTGACGCGGCGTGTTTCCAATCGCCTGATCGGGGTCACGCAGGAAGGCTTCGATGGTTTGTCAGCGGCCGAACGAAGCATTCGTAGCGCACAGGCCAAACCAGCGGTAATCAACAAGGTGTTGAAGGTTGCAAGTGGGAATGCATTCGTGCCTTTTACCTGGATACAGCGCCTGTTCTACCGATTCGACCTTGGCGACGGCCTTGTCGCTTGGGGGACGCGTGCCTAGCGCGCCGCCTTGCGAAGGTGCGGTTCGATTATGGTGACGAGTTCGGCCCAATCCATAATCGGGACTCGGGCCCGCACCGGAGCGGCCAGCTGGCGGCGGATACGGTCCGCCAGTGAGGACGCATCTCCGGGTCGGTATCGCAGCGTAGGGTAGTCCGCAAGTACGTCGCGCATCGCGCCCAGATCTGAGGCAACGACGGCGGTGCCGGTCGCGAGAATTTCGTACGCCTTCTGGGGAAAGCAGTAGCGACCGAACGGTGTGTCCAGCACGCACACCGTCGCAACATCCAGGGCGGAGAACAGGGTCGCGATCCTCTCGTGAGGCAGCTCGCCCAAGTAGTGAACGCGCGGATCTTGCGGAATCTGAATGCTTCCGTCTAGGGGGCCGGCAAGAACGAGATGGATGCGTACGTCGGCTTTCAGTAGGTTCCATGCCGCATAGAGTTCGCCGATCCCCTTGGCGCGATGAAGCCCTCCGGCCGTGCCGATGAGGAGCGCATCATCCGGCAGATTAAGCTCCCGGCGCGACTCCGCCTTGTCGCGAGGGCGGAACACCCGAGCGTCCACCGTACTCGGCATGGCGACCACTTCGCCTGCGACGTCATACGTTTCACGGACGTATCGGGCGAGCGCCTCGCTCGTCGTCGTGACGATGGCTGCCTTGTTCGTGGCGCGCCTCAGTGCGCGGACCATTCCCGGAAGTTTCGCTTGGCCGAATGCCTCGAAGTTGTCGTAGAGGTCGACGGCGAGAGGACGCTTCAACTTCTTGGCGGCCCAAGCTGCCATCACGATGTTCGGGATATCGGAAGCGCCAATGACGATGTCAGGACTGAACTCCCTGAGCCTCGCCAGCATCTGCGCAGGATAGGCGACCATAGCGGGGACCCAGGGTGCACGAATACCTTTCGCGACAAAGCGCAGGCGGCCACGTTTGGTTTTGTGTTCCCAGGAGCCGTCTTCCTGACCTTGATATCCAACGCACGCAACCAACACGTCGTGCCCTATTTCCGCTAGCTGCCTGGGGAACTCATACAGCCGGGCATAGCGGTCGTTGATGACGTCCTTGCCCATATAGCGGCGTTTGCAAAGAAAGGCTATACGCATGAATCAGTCGATCCACTGCCGGGCAGCCGCAAGCGCAGCCCCTACGACCTGATCCATGTTGTAGTAGCGATACTGAGCCAGGCGGCCAACAAAGGACACGCCCGGTTCGTCTTTTGCAAGCGTCTCGTACCTTTTAAACAGAGCCTCATTCTCGGCGCTTGGCACCGGGTAGTACGGGTCGCCCTCGGCCTCCGGATACTCGCGAACGATCGACGTCCCCTCGTGCTGCTGGCCTGTCAGGTGCTTGAACTCCGTGATGCGCGTATACGCGTGGTCATTGGGATAATTGACCGTGCCGACCGACTGAAATTTCGTGACGCCAGGAAGAAATTCATGCTCGAACCGAAGTGACCGATAAGGAAGACGGCCAAAACGGAAGTCGAAATAGGCGTCGATCGGACCGGTATAGATTACATGGTCAACCGTGACGCACTCTCTGACCTCGGCAAACTCCACGCCCAGTTCTACGGAGATGGATGGGTGGTCGAGCATGCGTTGGAACATGCGTGTGTATCCTTCGGCAGGCATGGCCTGGAAGGTGTCGGTGAAGTATCGGTCGTCGCTATTTGTACGAAAGGGAATGCGCGCTGCGACACCTGCCTTCAGTTCTGACGGATCCATTCCCCACTGCTTGCGCGTGTAGTTCAGGAAGAACTTTTCGTACAGGTCACGCCCGACGCTGTTCAGGACGACGTCTTCGCTTGTCGACACGGGCTCGCGTGGCTCCCGGACTCGCTCGAAGAACGCGGCCGCGCCAGCTTCGTCCAGCTCTAAGCCGTAGAGTTTGTTGAGGGTATCGCGATTGATCGGGAAGGGGTAGCTCACGCCGTCAACGACTCCGAGTACACGATGTTCGTACGGTCGCCAGTCAGTGAAACGCGATAAGTATTCCGCAATGCGCGCACCGTTGGTATGAAAGATATGTGGTCCGTACCTGTGGATGAGTACGCCGTTCTCGTCGTACTCATCGTATGCGTTTCCCGCCACGTGCGAACGGCGATCTATGACGTGAACAATATGGCCGGCATCGGCCAGCTCACGTGCAACAACGGACCCAGCAAAGCCAGCGCCCGCGATCAGGAATTTCATGGATGGTCTTTTCCGGCTCACGGGTTGATATTCCAAAGGGTATGGCGAAGTCCCTTGCGTCCACGAAGTCCGTCCCAAGTGCCCGCGAGGAATGCCCAAGTCTGCCGCAAACGCTGTTTTTCGTGAACCATGCATGCAAACCAACGCATCAGGGTGCCCGGCACCGTCTCAGTGTAGAGTCGGCTTCCGTAGTATTCCCGGGCGATCAAAAGTCGGTTGCGCGTGTCGTAGTAACGCTTCCAAGGTGCGAGTCGAAGACATGCGAGACGCCGCCCAGGTGCCCACGCGTGGTAGATCTCGGCACGCGGATGTTCGATTCTGCTCCCGCCTATGGCAAGTACGCTTGCGCCGGCTCGCTGCGCTCTCATGCAGTATTCGACGTCGTCGGCAGCGATGAAATAGCCTGAGTCGGGAAGGCCGATCCGAGAGACAAGATCGCGATGGATCAACAATCCCAGGAAAGGCAGGAATCTGACCGGTGCTATATCGCGAAGGTCATTCGTATAGTAGATGTCCCGAGGCGGCTCTTCATCGACAACGGTGAGTATCCAGGAGGTTTCATTTCCGCGGACTGCGACCGAGCCGTAGATCTGGGAAGGATCATGGGCATGCCTTATCAGTATCTCAAGTGCATCTGGGTGCGGTTCAGCATCGTCGTCCATAACCCACGCCCAGTCGTAGCCGGCTTCAGTAGCTAGGCGGATGCCCTCGGAGAACCCACCGGCGCCGCCCGTGTTCGTTTCGAGGCGGTGGTACTCGAGGTGAGGCGCGTTCGCCGAACGTTCTGTCATGCGTGACTGGGTGTCATCAGTGGACGCGTTGTCGATGACAAGGATGCGATCCGGTGCGATTGTCTGTGCGAGCATGGCCGCCACGCATCGCTCGAGAAGGACGGACCGGTTGAATGTCACGATCACGGCGCAAGCACTCATGAATGTCGACCTGCTTCGGTCCCGAAGCTAGCGGGATCTATCTTCGCGAATTCAGGGAGGAGATCCATCATGGCGCGCTCTTGCGGGTAGAAAGAGAAGTGTCCGGCGAGGATATTCGTCATGTAGTACATAGGCCTGGATGCGAGCATGCAGGCAGTGCAGATCCCCGTTTCATCGACGCCGAGGATTCCTTGTCGCCAGGTCGACGTGAACCCGCCGAATGCCTTCCAGAACTCACGTTCGAAAAGTATTGCACCGATGCTGAAACGGGTGCCGATAAGTCTTGCGTGCGCGAGAGGTTCAGCGATGCCGGAAGTCATTCGCGCAGCGACTTCATCCAGCGGCAAGGTCCGGCGCCATAGCCATTCTGCGGCTCTCGGATCGTAGTGCGCGGGTATCCCATCACATGCCTGCCGCAGGTCTCCGAAGATCGCCTTGTAGTCATCCGCGGCGTCTATGCGTTCAAGGAAGCCTGCATAGGAAATTCCGTTGACGTTGAGCATAGGTGCACAAAATCCAGGCCGGTAAGAACCCTGGTTTACAATTGCTTCGTAGCCCTGCATGAGGCCATCAAAGAATCCCGCGGCGACAAAAACATCTTCATCCAGTTTGAACCAGCGGGTGGCAGATGGATGAGTATCGATGACTTTGTTTAGCGCGAGGCCGGTCTTGTTGGCCGACGTCGTCAAGTACGTCCATCCGTTGGCCTTACACAGTTCGGCGAGCTCGGGAACGCGCTTGCCAGCAGTCGTAACGCAGACCTCTGCGCACGATGGTACGAACTTGCGGATACGAGCCAGCGTTAACGGCCAGAGCGATGGCTTATAGCCCGCGAGGACGACAACGCCGACGTCCAGTCCCTTGGGCTCGCCTTCGAGGCGATAGGTGCCGTGGTGATCGCGCCAATCGCGCAGGAATTTTGCCATCGCTTCGATGAATTCGCGTGCGGCGCGCGATAGCGACCCGGCCAAGCCGTACGTCGCAACGCTGCGTCGCAGCTTCGAAGTGAGCTTCGTACGACTCATGGCTGATGTGTTGTCGCAATCTTAGAGCCACCCGTGACGACCACGGCCAGCTGCTCACCTTGGGCATTGTAGGAAATCGTTTCCACGCTAAGTTCACCGCGCCCGACTGTCTCCTGTAACGCACGGTGCTCGTGCTGACGCCACCCCGGGTAGTTGAAGTATTCATCAAACAGCAATACAGAGCCGATCACGAGATGCTGTGTGATGGAGTCAAGGACCGTCTTGGTCGATGAATATAGATCGCAATCGATGTGGGCGAACGCGATCGGTTCAGGCAGGTTTGCCGAAAAGGGTGGAACGGTCGCGTCGAACCAGCCGGTATGCAGTTGCACGTTGCGCGCACCTATTTTGGGTGCGTCTGTCTGGAAGGCGCCTTGCTTGAATCCATCGCGCCAGTCCTCAGGAAGGCCTTCGAAGGAGTCGAAACCGTGCAGAGCACGCGCTGGCGCAAGGGCTGCGATTCGCTTGAGGGTCCGTCCTTGATATACGCCAAACTCGCAGAAGCAGCCAGTGACGCCAAGTGCCCGCTCGACGGAATCGGTCAATACGGCGTCGGCCCCATCGAGCGACCGGGCGCCCATTGCGTGAGTCTCGATATAACCGGCGCTGTCCTCGGCCGCCCTGCGTTGCAGGACATGCCTTAGATCGAAGGCATCCTTCTGGGCGACATGATGCGCCGTATGCCGGGCGACACCGCGGTAGAAGCGTTGTAGAAACGGAATCTTCAATTACTTTTCCTCAAATTAATGGCTACAACGCCGAAGGCTATGGTTACCAGGCACTCTACTCCCACGTAAGCGATGGCCCCGCCGACCGCGCCGAAGCGATGCCCGGCGACCATGAACGTGACTACGTGGATCGGAACCGCCACCACGGTAATGATAGTGACAAGCCGTTCTCTACCCCTGGCTACTAAGTATTGCACGCCGATCAAATGGCCAGCCGTAATCACCGCGACGTTGGCGGAAAGGATTCGGGTCGTCGAGATCGCTCCGACGAACGCCGTCCCGCTCACCACCCAGATTGCAAATGGGGAAAGAACGGCCAATACCAAGGATACAACGACGCTCAAGGCGAGCGTTGCGACTCCGGCTCGACGCAGATTGGTACGAAGAGTGTTGGAGCCTCTATCGCCCTCAGCAGCGTAGGGGTACATCGCGACGAGGATGGGTTGAACGGTATTCTTTGCGGCACGAACGAGGCGTTCACCGAGCGCGTAGTCGGCGATCTGAGGCGAGGTGCTGACCAGACCGAGGAGAAACGGGTTAAACGAGGAATAGGCGCCGGCACCAAGCGTCATGACGAAGAGAGGGAAGCCCTCGCGAAGACGGAGGGCAACGTCCTTTGCGTCGAACCGCGGCGTGCCGGCATTCAGCTTCGCCCACCGGTACATGGACAGCGCAATTGCTGCTACCAAGGGCATGCCGAGCTGGATCAAGGCGGCCCGATTGAAGTCGGACGGGATACTTACGAAAAGCCACATGGCTAGTAGCGAAACGAGTGAAGCTCCGGCGCTTATCACTGCGGCGGCGACGTTCTGACGCGTTGCGATGAAGAACCAGGCAGGCGAAATGGCAGCGCCAAGCACGGATAGCCAAGCAGCAAAAACGAGAAACGGTGGGGCCTCGTTTGGCACTGAGACGGAGGCGATGACCAAGATGATGCTTGCAGGAAATAGGAGTACCAGCTTTGCCCAGGCGGTCGACCAGAAGATGGCCGATCTGCATTCGACCGAATCGGTCTGATTCAGTGCTCGTATCGACGTGTAGTTAAAGCCGTAATCCACGACGAGGCTGAGGAGTGCCGCCAGCGCTTGCCAGAAGGAAAGCAAGCCATATCGGTCTGGCCCGATCGATCTCGTAATGATCGGAAGGACCATTAGCGGAAAGACGTACTGCATGCCTTGAACGGCGTAAAGCGCAATTACGTTAGTTGCAATATGCCTACGCGACATCGTCAGGCCCCAACGGTCGCGTTAGCGGCCGCAACTTCGATATGGACGGAAACGAATCTTGTGCCTCCGTTAGCCAGTCGCGGGTGCATCAGGGTTTTGCCAACGCCGTATCGATACGGGCAATGTCGTCATCGTAGGCGCCGCCAACATTCATCGTGACCAGTGTGTCGCGCTGCGTGCGTGCCTCGTCGAAGCGGCTCAGATTGATGAGCTTGTTGATAAGGCTGATGCGATATGCCGGCTCCCGTCCGTCCACTTCGACAACCTCTCTCGCGACCCGGACGGAGAGCTCGTGGTCGTTTAGCTGATTCCACGCGAAATCAGAATACATGGCAAGCAAGCGAGCGCTTTTACTTTCGTGAGACAAGGCGGCGAGATAAGCGTCCATCATTCGGCCTACTGGCAGATGGCAAAGACCCTGTCGCATGCAGTCGCTCAGGGCGCCAAGCGCGCTTTCATCCTGCACTCCGACCTTGTTTTCGCGAAGCTTGCTTGTGATCGAATCCCACCAGGCATCCTTGAGCGGTCGACCAAGGCGAGAATTGAGAAAGATCAGTGCCTGCTCGGGAAGGATGGTCGATCCCTTCAGCGCTGCACCCCTTTCTAGCGGGGCATACGCCAGCGGTGTGAATGGTGATTGCTCGTCGTAATGAGACAGGACGATGTATGTGCGCCCTAGTTCGTACTGTGCGCGGGGCGACTTAGGTGCGCGTTCTGCCAATGCCTGCGCAAGGTCAAGGGGACTGTTCCACGCGTGCGAAAGGATCGCGAGCTGCGCTGCGAACTGAACAACGAGTGCGGCTAGCAGGGTGCGACGAACAAGGATGCCCGCCGATTTACCGTAACCTGACCATGGGGCAAGAAGCGGCACGACGGCGAGCATCAGCCCCAAGCTCGCAAAGTAGTTGCGGTGTTCGTAGACGAGTTCGAGAGGCAGGATTGTTGCCGTTAGCAGATGGCATGCGAGATAGAGCAGCAAGCCCAAGCTGACGGTCGGAGCCTTTCTGTGGGTGGCGAATGCAAGAACCACAGTGGCGCCGAGCGCTAGGATCGAGGCCGCAGTGGTCCATGGAGCAAAAAACCCCGACGAGATCGCAAAATCATCGTGGTAGAACGACAGGGCTCCGGGTGTCGGGACGATAGTCCACGCGACGTAGTCGATGACGACCCTCGCTTCGGTCAGTAGCCGAGTGCCGAGTGTGAAGTTTCGGGTCGACCATCCTGACGGACGAAGGAGTCCTGGGAGTATCCAGGCTAGGCCAGCCGCGATTGGCAGCGCAAGTACAAGGACGTAGGCTCCGATAATCCGCTTGTCCCGGACGACCGCGTCGCCCGTTGATGATGGTCGTAGGCTTAGCCCGCGGAACACGATGAACTCGATTACCAAGGCGTAAAGCGGAAGCATCACCGCCGTCTCTTTCGCCAGAAGACCGAGTATGGTCGGGAAAACGATAGAGGTTGCCGCAGCCCAGAACCCGGTCGCGCTGGCCGAGTGCTGCATGCGTATGCGTGATCGCACGTACCCCAGGAGGCCTATCAGCACGAACAGGTTGGCTAGGCTCTCCATGCGCTGCACGACGTATAAAACAGCGGTCAGGTTGATCGGTAGCAGTAGCCAGCAGCCGGCAACTATGGCTGCCGTGATCCCTGAATTACGGTCGTCTGCGGTCTCGTCGCCGATGACTTTGAGAATCATCCGGCAAAGTAGAAAGGCCAGTACGCCATTCGCAAGGTGAATGGCGACGTTCGTAATCTTCATCGCAACCGGGTCCAACCCGGAAGCCAAGAAGTTTGCTGCAAATGTAAGGGAAGCCAGTGGCCGTTTGAACTCGCTCGAAGGCGAGGAAAGCGCGCTGCGAATCAGTGATCTAACCGTGGCGTCTGCGGGTTGGACGCCATGGTTGTCGACGATGTTGGGGTAGTCGTCGAAAAGAAACCCGCCGTGAATCCCAAGCGCATATATGGCGGTTGCCACGATTGCCAGAACGATGAATACGAGCCAGCCCGGAACGGAATCATGAGAGATGCGCGTCACTGCTGGGCACCGGCGTCATGTCTGAGGGCTGTGGCCAGATGGGCTATCTCGCCATCCCAATAATGCTGTTTTTCCAGAACGTAATCGTGGAGCCAGGGCATGCCGTCAGTAATCCCATGCCGGGCGGGTGCCGGCAGATGCGAGAAGTATCCCAGATGAGCGAGGCCCAGGGCGGGCTTCCCGGCTGATCCGAGCAGCGCAGCCTGTTCAAGCGCTGTGGCGGGGTTCGGCTGCTCGGCAAGGGCGCGATTGAACCAGGCCAGGGCGGCGTCGGGATTCCGGTCTGCCAGCAGGATAAGGCCCCGCGCATGGTCGATATCCTGTCTTCGGCCCGCAATGGCCGCGATTCGGGGGTTCTCCGCGGCACCGTCGAGGATGTCTCCAAGTGCTTGGTCCGACAGGCCGTCGCAGGCGGCGCGATCGCGGGCATCGACGACCCGAACGAACCAGTTGAGCAGCAGAGAACCCGGTTCGCGTTGCGTTTCACGGAAGGTACGTCGTGTGTACTCGATATCGCCAGCTACCAGTCCGCCCGTGGCGCAGTGGATGTCGATCAGGTTCAATGCGATCTGAGGTTCGCCAGCGAACCGGCGGCTGGCAGCGTCTATTCGTTCGCGTGCCTGGACCGCTCGACCCGAGTCCATGTCCATCTGCACGGCATAAGCCTGTGCGCGCGCGGATTCCGGATGCCTCTCCGCCCATTCGATCGCCTGAGCCAGGGGGTGGCCCCAGACTGTTGTGGTCGAAAATGTCAGTGCCGAGATCGCGAGAATCGCCGATGTCGCGCTCAGTCCGGCAAGCAGTCGCGAGCGTAGGCCGGTGACAGCGACGGCCAGGGCCCAGAACATTGGCATGGCCGGCAGATAGTTCCGGTGATCGAAGTAGAGCTCAAGCGCCAGGGAGCTCGATTCCATGACGTGTCCGGCGAAGAAAAAGAGGATCGCCAGCGAGAGGAAGGGGTTACGGCGACGGATCATCCAGCCTGTGACAATGAGTGAGCTGCAGACGATGATCGATGGAAGGGTGTACCAGGGAGACCACAGCGATGCCGCCGGCTGGATGCCGTCATGGAGAAGGCTGCTGTCCGTGGGCTTAATCAGCCATAGTTGTGCTAGGTAGTCGAGCAAAATGAACGGCTCTGTCATCAGCCTCTGCCAGACGGACCACCCGCGAATCGGGATGGGGCCGTGGCCGATCGCGGCGATGGCTGTCCAGATTACATAGGCGACGATGGCAACGGCAGGCGGGCACAATGTCCACCGGAGCTGTGTACGAAACGTCGGTGCGGAGGCTGGGAGAGTGGCCTCGCAAGCCAAAACCATGAGTGGCAGGAGCAGGCCATTTGCCTTGGACAAGGCGGCGAGCACTGTGCAACCGCCGACCCCGATGATCAGCCATATCAGGCTGATGGCGGGCTTTGCTGGGCTGCACTCGCGGGCTCGAAGCCAGCACAGCAGGCCGAGCAGGGTGAACGTCGCCGGCAGCATGGCTTCCCGCTGCACGACATAAAGCACGGTTGACACAAAGAACGGGTGGAGTGCCCATGTAGCAGTAGCCAGGACAGACGCGACGTCGGCGCGTGCACGCGAGAGTCCGTGAAGTCGCCCTAGCCACGCGAGCACGATGCCCAGGAGCACGGCATTGACGCCGTGAAGGATCAGATTGGTTCGTTTAAAAGCGAACGGATCAGCCGGCCAGTCCCTCGCATCTATCAAGAACGAAAGCAGCGACACCGGGCGTCCGGTAGGATCTGCCCGGCCCGAAGTTATGTAGCGTAGGAATGTAGTTCCGTTGTCCACAGGGCCATAAGCGCCCAGACTCGGGAGGTTCGCTGCATCGTCGAACAGAAAGTTCCCATGGAGGCCTGGCAGGTAGCAGGCCACCAGCAGAAATGCACCCGTCGCTACGAGCAACGATAGTCCGGTACGATGTTTCGGCGATGCGTTCGGGAGCAAAGGTATATTCCAAGAAAAAGGGCCGCATAACGGCCCTTTTCCATTGCGCGAAGTTTTAGCCCGCGCTATTAGGTGCGGCAAGCCGTAGGAAGGTACGCATCAGGGACGTAGCTGCTGTTGCCCTTGGATTTGCAGTTCCAGGAGATTGAGCCACCGTTGTCGGTGGGCGACAGGGTGATGACCTTGCTGTTGATCTTCGAGTTGGCTTCCTGCGGCGAGGTGCCGGAGAAGGTAGCCGTAATGAGGCCCGAGGTGACCACGAGCGTCGAAACATACTTGCCGGAGTTGGAAGCAGCAGTCGACGGGAGGCCAGCCGACACGTTGCTGGCAGGGAAGTGACCCTTATTGTTGTAGAACTCCGCCACGGCGGTCTTGGCGCCGTCAGCGAGGTTCATGCCTTCCGACACCTGGGTGCGGATGATGTAGTTCTGGTACTGCGGGATGGCGATAGCAGCCAGGATCGCGATAATGGCGACAACGATCATCAGTTCGATGAGGGTGAAGCCCTTCTGGACGTTCTTCATGAAATTTCCTCGTTGGTGTTGACTAACCGAAATTAAGTGACGCCCCCTGAGCCCTAGCACCTCACCCGTAACCGGGGTCAGACGCTCCCTCACTTGCCTTTGGTCAGGAACGACCAGGAAGCTCGCCGCAAAGCCTGCATTGTCCATGCCACGACTCCCGCGACCGGCATATTTCCTCACACTTGCCGGTGCCGGGATTGTGCATCGGGTCACGCTTGTGGATCAACTGGAATATTTTGCCGATTCAGGGAATTGCGACACATTCGACAGTGACGCATTAGGTCAGCATGTGACGCTTTTCGTCAGTTCGCGCGACACGTGGTTGGCAAATATCGGTTGGCGAGCGTCGATTTGCAGGTCCAACCAATGCTGCCCGAATTGTCGATGGGTGACAGGGACATGGTTTCAGGCTTCAGAACATCACTCGCGTCCGCTGTCTGGTACGAGATCAGGATGACGCCGGTCTGTTGCAGGGCTACCGAAGATACGTACTTGCCGCTAATCGATGTGTCCGCCGGGAGGCCCGCGGAGACGTTCGAAGGCGGGAATCGCCCGGTGTTGTGCATATATTCCCAGACCGCCGCTTTCGCGCCGGATGCGGCCACGAGTCCTTCGGACGCCTGGGTCCGCACCAGGTAGTCCTTGTACTGTGGGATGGCGATAGCCGCCAGAATGGCGATGATGGTCACGACAATCATCATTTCGATGAGCGTGAAGCCCTCCGAAGCTCGCTTGGAGAAAGACATGTGAAGGCCCCTGGTTGACTCCCGGCCACTAGCACGGTCCGTACCAATCAATTGCCATGTGTGGCCAGCATGGTTGAAGTGTGACATTGGTCTCGGGAACGAGACTCCCCATACGTCTATCCCGGCGCCAAAGATGGGTGGGCTTGCTCGAATGTGGTCCACGTAGGCATCCGGCGAGCGACTCATTCTGCTCGCGAGCTTCGACAGCCCCGCCGCGCTGCCTTTCTGGGAAACGTGGCGATTTCGCTGTCGATCGCTTCGATGGCTATCCTCGTCGCCGTTCATGGCTAGCTGATACGCAGCTTGAATAGGCGCATGTGCTCCTAATCCGCCTCTACGAAAGCGGGCCGCCTCAAGTTGGCGAGGATGCGCAAGCGGCATTTTGTCGGGCGAACGCAGCCGTGCTTGCAAGCGGGGACCCCGCCCCGTACCGTCCTCCCCGAGCACAACCCCAAGGGAGCCTCCATGAAACCACTTTTCGCCGCGCTGGCCCTCGCGCTGGCGTCCGGCCCTGTCTTGGCCGCGGACGCCGACAGCGTCGCCCCGCATCCTTTCTCGATCCGCGACCTAGTCATGATGGACCGCGTCGGTGATCCGCAGCTCTCACCGGATGGCCACTATGCGCTGTTTACCGTGCGCGCCACCGACTATGCGGCGAACAAGGGTGTCACTTCCGTCTATGTGATGGACCTCAATAAGCCGCCCGAGCCGGTCAAGGTGGTGGACAAGGGTTCATCGCCGCGCTGGGCCCCGGATGGCAAGTCCATCTTCTATACGGCCCCGAGGGACGGGGTGGCCCAGGTCTGGCATCGCGCCTTCGATGCCGATAATGGCAAGGGTCTGGCCCTGACCGTGCGTACCGGCGATGCCGTGACCACCGCGCCACTGGACGTCGGCTCGTTCAAGCTATCGCCGGACGGCTCGAAGCTGCTGTTGAGCTATGAGGTCTTTACCGACTGTGCCGACCTGGCCTGCACGAAGGAGCGACTGGACGGTCGCGAGAAGGACAAGTCCACCGGCACGGTCTACGACAAGCTCTTCGTCCGTCACTGGGATGTCTGGGCCGACGGTCGTCGCAACCAACTCTATATCGCCGATGCCAACAACACCTCGCAGCCGGTGCTGCTGAGCAAGGGGATCGACGGCGATGTGCCGAGCAAGCCTTTCGGTGGCGAAGACGAGTTCTCCTTCTCGCCGGATGGCAAGACCGTCTATTTCGACGCGCGCATTGCCGGCAAGAGCGAGCCGTGGTCGACCAACTTCGATGTCTTCAGCGTTCCCTCGGACGGCTCGGCCGCGCCGACCAACCTGACGGCCGACAACCAGGCCTGGGATGCGAACCCCGTCGCTTCGCCGGACGGCAAGACGCTCTTCTACACCGCCATGAAGGAGCCGGGCTCGGAAGCGGATCGTTTCGGCATCTGGGCTCTGGACCTCGCTTCGGGCTCTAAGCACGAAGTCGATCCGTCTTGGGACCGCTCTGCCGGACCACTCACGGTTTCCGCAGACGGCAAGACCCTCTACACGACCACCGACGATAACGGCCAGCATCCGCTGTTCGCGATCGACGTGCCGACCGGCAAGGTCACTACGCTCGTCACCGACGGTTCCGTCAGTGGCTTCTCGATCAGTGGCAACAAGCTGCTGCTGACCCGCGACGACCTAAAGCGCCCGGCCGATCTATACACGGCGGACGTCAAGGGCAAGGGCCTCAAGCAGGTCTCGCACTTCAACGCAAAGCGCATCAAGAGCGCACAGACCGGTGACTTCGAGTTCTATACCTTCAAGGGTGCGAACGGCGACACGGTCCAGGGTTATGTGGTCAAGCCGGCGGGCTATAAGAAGGGCAAGACCTATCCGGTGGCCTTCGTCATCCATGGTGGCCCGCAGGGTGCGATGACCAACAGCTGGAGCTATCGCTGGAACGCCCAGACATATGCGGGGCAGGGCTTTGCCGTCGTCACGGTGAACTTCCATGGTTCCACCGGTTATGGCCAGAAGTTCACCGACGCCATTTCGGGTGACTGGGGTGGCAAACCGCTGGAAGACCTCAAGGCCGGCTGGAGTGCTGCCCTTTCGAAGTACAAGTTCCTCGACGGCGACCGCGCCTGTGCCCTCGGCGCAAGCTATGGCGGCTACATGGTCTACTGGATCGCCGGCGTGTGGAACCAGCCGTGGAAGTGCCTCGTCGATCACGACGGCGTCTTCGATGCTCGCGCCATGTACTACGACACTGAAGAGCTCTGGTTCGAGGAGAAGGAAAATGGCGGCACGCAATACGACCATCCGGAAAACTACGAGCGCTTCAACCCGATCAACCACGTGAAGGAGTGGCGTGTGCCGATGCTGGTTATCCACAGCGGCAAGGACTTCCGTATTCCGGACACGCAGGGCATCGGCGCATTCACCGCGCTACAGCGTCGTGGCATTCCGAGCAAGCTATTGCACTTCCCGGATGAGAACCATTGGGTGCTCAAGCCGCAGAACAGCGTGCAGTGGCATGAGACTGTCAATGCGTGGTTGAAGGAGTGGACGGCTTCTGACGCCAAGTAAGGAAGATAAGGGCGGCGACCTTCGGGTCGCCGTTTTTTATTTGGTATGACCCGCCACAAACTCTCGTCCGAAGACGGCGGCGGCAGAAGCGGAGACGTGATTGCTGTCCCAGTAAAGCGCCATGCCATTTCGCACGCCCGGGCAGGACTCTTGAGTGCAGAAGAAGTCGATGGGCTCCACATATGTGACGTTGGGATACTTCGCGAGTAGGGACGATAGGAGCGTCCGGATGGCAGCCGACTGCGCGATGCATTCTCGACGAGTCACTTCGCATGACTTGAGCGAGTTCCGGCTCAGGCAATCGGGAACGCAGGCGCGTAAATCTGGCGTCGCACCGATGACGACAACACGCCGCACGTGGGAAGATAGCTGATTGACCGTTGCGGTAAGGTCGGCAGCGCCATGTGCCGTTGACGAGAAGCAAGGCCGGAGAACGAGTGCTGCACGCGCGGGTACGGGAATGTCTCCAGGTATAGCTACGACAGCGAGCGCAATCAATGCATCTTGCGAGATTCGTAATTGTGTGACGCAGGTAGCAAAAGTGCGACGGCAAACGTCGCAGTATCTTGCCGGGCGCGGTTCTCTCCGCGCCAAATGGGGACACGCGCGTAAATAGGCTGGACTTTGGTCCGGGCGCGTGTACGCGCCAACGTCGTAATCAGGGGCAATGGAATGTCAGCTTGGTATCGAGCTCGATTCGTGGCGTTTGCGCTCCTCCTCTCGCTCGCCGAGCCTGCTTCCGCTCAGGAAGTCCACTACACATACGACGCAGATGGGCGGCTCATCGCCCAAGGCCCAGCGGTGAGCGGCGTCGCAATTACCGGATTTGCCCCGGCGTACGGATCTGGCGGAGTGTCCGTGTCTATCCAGGGCCAGGGCTTTGATCCAGTCGCGTCGAACAATCAGCTGTCATTCGGCGGCGTCGCGGCCGTAGTCGACAGCGCACGCCCGGACCTTCTTACCGCAAAGGTGCCTGCCTCTGCGGTCACCGGCCCCATCGCTGTGGTTGCAGGCGGAAAACGGGCTCAGTCCGCTACGGATTTCGTTATCTTTCCTCCCGGTACTGATCTGAGCGGTATTGTCGGACGAGCGACCCTCCCAATCGATGGTGTGTTTCATCCCTACAGTTCGCTGGCGGGGCGCAGCTACGCGCTGAGCTACTCCGCAGCGTCAGGCAGTTACGTTTCAGTGGATTTGAACTGGGATCTATGTTCGGGGCTGAACTCGGCTGGTCTTAGCTACAAGTTATACAGTCCCGCCGGCGATACGCTCGCCAGCGGTGAGCTGACTCAGAACTCGCCAACCTTGCCATTGCCAGCTGCGGCTGTGGCGGGAACCTACACTTTGCTTGTCAGCGCGCCAAATGCATGGAATTGTCAACTTGCCGCTCAACTTGACGGAAAGGTCTCACCCGACGATTCGCCGATCCATCTGGTGACGTCGCTACCGTTTCACACCAAGCGCATCCTATTCGACGTCCCCGATGGTGGGGCTCTCGGTGTCGCCTCGTCGGACATCGTTACCATGCCTGCGGGCGGTGCGCTGGTCATGAGCTTCAACGGACCGTCGGGTGAGTCTGCCGGGTCATATGCGTGCGGGTACCCGGGCTACGGAGACTGCCAGGGCCAGATCGTTTACAGGCCAGCGGGTACATATGCTGCCATCCTTCAGCCGTACGACAGTCGTACGTCGACGATCGACACGAAGTTCTGGCTGACAAACTATGTCGATGGGGGCGCCTTCGAGCCTAATTCGACGGTACGTACCGTCATCGAAAAGCCCGGACAGGTAGTCCGATACACCTTCCATGGCCACACAGGCCAGATGCTTCGATTGATCACCACGGACCGGGCCCTCGGACCGGGGACCTGGTACGACATCATCACCGGAAAGAGTCCCGCCGGCGATTGCATCTTCGACAACAACTACTACTGCAACATCAGCGCTCCGACGGCTCCTTATGACTTCGCCCCGTTGCGGTACGACGGCGTATACACGCTTTTCTACTACCTGAAGAGTCTTGGTGCGGCTGCCCCCACGGGTGCGTTGACGATGACGTTGTCGGACACCGTGGATACGACCATGCCTTCGGGGGCGGATCATGTCGATGTGACTTCGACGGTGAATGGTCAGCAGGTTCGCGTTCCCATCCTCGTGAAAGAAGGTGAAGACGTCAGTGTTGCCCTGACCGACATCAATAGCCAGCCGAGTCCGTTCTACATCGAAGGGGATCTTTACAGGCCCGACGGATCCCTCGTGACATCGATCTATTGCGGCACCGGCTGGGGCAGCTGCTTTACGACACTCGAAGGTGCTGCCCCAGGCTCATACTATTTGTTGTTGAAAGAGGCCGACACGCGCACCAGGAGCTTCAGCGCTCGTGTCTGGCGCGTGCCTTTTGCCGAGGGAGGTCAGCTGTCGATCAATTCGACGGTCAACGTGTCGAGCACTCTGCCGGGGCAGGTTGTCCGCTATACCGTGCCGGCATCGGAGGGACAGCGGCTCCATCTCTGGCTGGACAACGTGCACCCTGGACCGAGCGGACAGCAGATGAACCTGACCGGCAAGAATCCCTCGGGTCAGTGCATCTTTGACAACAACTACTACTGCAACTTCGGCACTTCGTCGCATGGCTTGTATGACATGCAGCCGCTTCGCATGACAGGAAACTACGAGCTTCTGGCTTATGTCTCAAGCAATGGTGATCAGGCTTCCTACGGCACAGCTTCGATCACGCTATCGGACACGAAAGCCATACCGACGTCTCCAGGCGAGTGGTCGACCCCTGTTGCCGCAGACTTTCAGGGCCAGACAGCACGTGGGGTCCTTCATGTCGCGGATGGCGAAAGCTTCACTCTTGCTGCCACCGACGTGCTGCCCACGAACACCGATGGGCTCCTCATCAACCTGTATGCGCCCGATGGCTCCCTAGCCCGCAACTTCTATTGCGGCTACAGCGGCGGATGCTCGATGTCGGTTCTCGAGGCAAGTGCGGGCGCCTGGACCATCGAGGCCGCCTCCATGAATGGGTATGGAAACACGTTCTCGACGACTTTGTGGAAGAGCGAGATCGTCGACGGCGGAGCGCTCATGCCAGGCGTGCCGCTCGCGCTATCCGTCACCAGGCCAGGAAACCTCGTCAAGGTCACGGTATCCGGCAAGGCCGGTGATTCGTTCACGTTGGGCGTCGATGGCCAAGTGCTCGGCGCGGGTGGCGGCCGGGCAGGAATCAGTGGCCGGGGCGCGGATGGTGCCTGTGCATTCGCCAACAACTACTACTGCGACGTCTCAAACGGCTACACCGGAACGATCGGGCCGCTCGCAGCTGACTCGACGCGTGACATTTACTTCTACGTATCGGGAGACGGGACGCGTGCTGCCGTAGGCAGCGCCACTGTCACCCTGACGCCTGTTCATTAAGTCGGTAACCGGAAGCCGAGGTAGTCTTGTGAAAGCATTGGGATGCTTACTTTTCTTGGCCTTCGTCGCGGTGTTCAGTCATCACGCCGAGGCTTCTGGAGGTCAGTGCCGCTGGGAGGGAGGGCCCGGTCTGGACGCTTCCTGTCGAACCCAGGACTGTCCGCGGGACGGCGGCACGGCGATCTGCACCCAGGTAGAAATTCAAAAGCCGACTCAGGGCGACAACCCAGAGGGCTACACCTATGGCATGTGCGATGGGAGCCTCTATACCAGCAATGACGTGAAGTGGTGTATTGCTGCCGGCGGAACGCCAGGCACTGGTCCCGATGGTGGAGCTGGCTGTGACAATTTGCCGGAACACGTGCTAGGAGGTATGGGGCAATCGGTCGATGAAGAGTCCCTCACTTACACGATTCCAGACAAGAAGGTGGGCAATCCGACCTGCGACAAGACCAACGTGGTCGACTCAGGGTGGGGTAAGCAGCCAGAGCACGATCCTGGTTGCTGGCCGTTCAATCCCACTTCCATCAATGGCATCAACGTCTCGGATCGGCGAGAAAGAACCTATTCCGGCCACGTGAAAGCAGCTGACGGGACCTGCGGGACCCCTTGGGACTATACGGTCGTCGTTCGACGTGACAGAGCAGTCAAGTGCCCACTCGGGTACAGCACCCGCAATCGGGCCGATGGCGATATTGATTGTATTGTTGACCCGCCGTGCTGCAAGAAGCTTGGCGATCCGGTGCAAGTTGCGAATGGCGCCCGCGTTCAGCGCGAAGAAGACTACCGATTCGGCGACCCGCGCGGCTTACAGCTTACCCGTTACTACTATTCCTTCGGATTCTTCCGGCCTGTTATCCGCGGCGCGTCCGACGTCGCCGGCGTGGATGACTTCTGGCGAAACAGCTACGACATCCGACTTTATCCAGAGGCAAGCGGTAGTGCGGCTCTTGCTACAGTCGTGAGTCCGGATGGGAGTATTACGTCGTTCGACACGACCGGGGCTCCCCTCCAGAACTACGGCGGCGCTGCGGACCGTTTGCGGCATGAGACCGATGGAAGCTGGACGCTAGTCCTGGCGGCGGGCGGTCGGAAGGTGTTCAACGCGGCAGGCCGCGTGACGGCTCTAGTGGATCAGAACGGCCTTCAGACCATCGTGGCCTACGATGGCAACGGAAAACTCGGACTAGTTGAGGACCCGTATGGTCGGCAGATTCTGTTCTCGTACACCGGCGAGCTTCTTTCATCTGCAACGACGCCTGATGGAAAGGTCATTGCGTACGGCTACGATGCGTCCGGTCGGTTGACCTCCGTCACGTATCCCGATGGCGCATCGCGCACCTATAAGTATGAGGATGGTACGTACCGTTTCCTCATGACGGGTCTTGTCGATGAGATGGGTGCCGAAAGCGTTTTCTCATACGATAGTAACGGTAGGGCAACCAAGAATAGTCGCAACGGCGGGAGCTTTGTCGAGAGCTACGCCTATGGTGCAGGAACGACGGCGTATACGGACGCGCTCGGCAAGACGGAGACAATAACCTTCGCTGTCAGCGGCGGCGTCAATCGGCCAACGGCTTCGGCGACCTCGTGCGCAGGCTGCACGAATACCCCGGCTACTGCGACGGCCTTCGATAGCAACGGCAATCGCGTCTCATCACGAGACGCGAATGGAAATCTGACTAGCTACACGTTCGATCTCGCTACGAATCTGGAGACTTCCCGGACTGAGGCACTCAAGAGCGATGGCACGGCAACGACCGCAATGCGATCGGTTTCCACAGTGTGGGATACGGTGCGGCGCAAGCCAGCGACTGTCACGCACAGTGCGGCGGGAGAGCCTGACTGGACTGAGTCGTTTGTCTATGACGCGAACGGCAACATCCTCAAGAGCACGCTGTCCTCCGGAGCGCAATCGCGGTCGACGTCCTATCAGTACGATGCCCAGGGACGGCTGGTCCTAGTGGATGGTCCCCGTACGGACGTGCAGGACCTCACTTCCGTCACGTATTTTCCCAATGATGACGCGTGCACGGGATGCCGCGGTCAACAGGCCTCTGTGACGGATGCGCTGGGGCACGTCACCACTTATGTCGCCTATGACGCCAACGGTCGCTTGACTGAAGAGAAAGACCCCAACGGCATCACCCAGAAAAATGTCTACGATGTGCGAGGTCGCCTCATAGCAACGACTAGCGCCTTTGGTCTCCCCGCCGCGGAAACCGCTGGCTATGCGTACGACCTGGCGGGAAGGATCGCCACCTCGACCGCGCCCGACGGGGCCAAGGCTACTTATGGTTACGACGGTCTGGGCAGGCTCGTGTCGGTGGCCTCGCCCAGCGGCTCAAGGATCGTCACCGTTCGTGACGCGAACGGTAATATCATCGGACAAGATACCTTCGACAAGGATGGCACTCTGCGCTCACGCAGTCGAAGTGTCCTGGATCCGCTTGGTCGGGCGATCGGAACCATCGACGGCTATGGGAATCGCACCAACTACGTCTACGATTCGAACGGAAATCAGGTTTCGTCCATCACTCCGCTAGGCTCGTTGACTCAGGTCCAGTATGACGCGGCGGATCGCGTCATCAGTCAGACTGCGCCGGACGGTGGGAAGACGCTGACGAGTTACGACTCCCGAGATCACGTGGTTGCAGTTGTTGATCCGCTCGGCCACGTCACCAACTACACATACGACGGTTTGGGCAATCGCGTGTCGTTGAGTAGCCCGGATACTGGCCTGACAACGTACGAGTATGATCCTGCAGGCAACGTCAGCGGAACGAACGACGCGCGTGGGGTACACACGACGTACGTTTACGACCCATTGGGGCGCCTCACTTCCTCTCGATTTGGTGTGGGAAGCGCGGATGAGCTTCTGGTCGAGTATGTTTACGACGAAGGGAGTGCCGGGATCGGGCATCTGACGACATCCCGTACGCCAACATCAGTCGTTCACTTCGGGTACGACGCACTCGGGCGGGTCGCTGTCGAGTCCCAGACCAGTGCCTCACTGCCGGCCCGAACGACCTCCTATACGTACCTTGGCGGGCACTTGGCCTCGCTCACTTACCCGAGCGGCCTCATCGTTGCTTATCAGTACGATGGTGATGGCAACATTCTTGCCGTCACCGCAGGTGGTACGTCCGTTGTTGGCAATGCGACCTCCACGCCAACGGGTGCACTGGAGTCCTATACATCGCTTGGCGGCCGTGTCGTCACTCGCAAGCGCGACCTGAACGGCCAGGTCGTATCCGCCACCCTGGATGCGAATGGCTCGGGTCAGAACGGCGCCTTTGCCTATGAGTACGACCTCAATGGACGCCTTACCAAGGCATCAGGTGCAAACACCTATGCTTACCTTTACGATCCGAACGGAAATCGTCTCTCGTTCTCACAGAACGGTGTCACATCTGCGTATCGGTACGATATAGCCTCGAACAAGCTCGTTGCAGTGACGGATAGCACGGGTGCGACTGACGCGTATTCGTATGACCTTCGGGGCAACACGCTCACCCGCGGATCCGACCAGTTTGATTACGACGCCCGCGGGGTCTTGCGGCGCTCTGCAGTTATGTCACCGCTGCAATATGAGGTTGATGGTCTCGGGCGACGTGTCGTGACAAGCGACGGTTCCTCGACGTTGTCTTACGCTTACACCGATGGTTATCGGATGTTGGGGGCGTACTCCCAGCCGTCCGAGGCGAGCGATGAGACCATCTATGTGGGCGACCTTCCGGTGGCCCTCCTAAAGAAGGTCGGTAGCTCGAGCCCGATGATCTATGCAACCCTTACGGATCAATTGGGGACCGTAAGGGAAATCACAGACTCCAATGGTCGCCCTGTCTGGCTCTGGGGAGGCGAGCCCTTCGGCACATCGCTGCCTGATGAGAATCCGTCGGGGCTTGGCCAGTTCACGAATCGATCTCGATTTCCGGGTCAGTACTTCGACGTGGAATCGGAGCTCGCTTACAACATCAATCGTGACTATGAAGCAGCCTCCGGTCGGTACATACAAAGCGACCCCATCGGACTGGACGGAGGAGGCAATACATACATCTATGCAAATGGTTCGCCTTTGATCTTCATGGATCCGGACGGTCGCCTTTGTGTCTACAGTCAAGGTACAGGTAGCCTTCGCTGTACGGATGACAGGACCGGGGCTGAGTATCTGAGCTGCGGCGGGTATGCCGGAACAGGTGATGGCCGAAACAATCCAGATATGGATGGTCAGTCCAATGTCGGACCACTCCCACGAGGAGACTACACGGTGGGGCCGGCGTTTACGCACGCACATGCTGGTCCAAACACTCGCCGTCTGACTCCTCTTCCTGGAACCGACATGCACGGGCGCGATGGCATGCTAATGCATGGTGACAATCCGCGCCACGACGCCTCGAACGGTTGTATCGTTGCTCCCCCGAACTGCAGGAACTCGGTTCCTGCAGGTGAGACATTGAGGGTGGTCAGATGAAAGTTCTCATCCAGCTTTCCATCGCCATCGCAATGCTGGTCGGGTGCGTGAACGTCATGGCCGATGCGCATTCACGTACGTTGTCAAGCGACGTTTTTGCTCTCGGTAGGATCAAGATCGGCGTCACAACAATTGCTGAAGCGCAGGAAATACTGGGCAAGACGGTTTCCTTCAGATCTAGAAAGGTAGACGAGTCACCTGTACAGATATGCTATCTGGCGGAATCGCCTAATGTGCGGTTCTACGTACTCTTTGAGGCGGGGTCGATGGGCGGGTTCAGCAGAATCACGCGATTTAGCATCTCTCGGCAGGCTCCATCACAAAGCTGCGGTTCATTGCGATCGCCGGCGGAGGTCATGTCGTCGGGCAACGGGGTGAAAATTGGTCAGTCGTATCAGGAGTTTTTAAGTAAGTTCTCTGTCAGGTTCACGAGCGTCGGAGACAAGTTGATTTACCGAGCTCAAACTAGTCGCTCTCCCAATGCGGAGGAATTGATTGTTCTCAAGAAGGCATGGCCGGAGGAGAAGGCTTATCGGTTGGAGGTTCTTGTGAACATCAATGCTGACTTTGAGAACGGCTTTCTTTCTAAGTATGAGGTTTCAAGGATCGAGTCGTACTGAGGGAAGACGACACAGATTGACTTTCCCTAGCGCGGCGATGCTTCTTGAAAGCAAACTGAGTAGTCTTCCGGAGGGGCAACGAAAGGCACGCTAGTCTAGCCTCCGAGTTATGCTGACCCTTGAAAACCAGGCGGCCGCAGGCGAGGCGCAACTCATCCAGATGAATCAAAATTTCATGATTTTGAGAGCACGCTACACCAATCATCGAGTTCGAAAATGCTAAGGGCGTTTCTATTTCCTATTTTACTGTCTGTGTCATGCCTGCTCCTGCAGCGGGTCGTTTCGAGATCAAAAGGACCGTCTGACGAAGAGTATCCCGAGTTTCGCTTTTCCAAGGGCCTGCGAATCTTCTGTTGGGTTGGCGTCTTTGCGGTTACGGTGGGGCCCATCGTCCTCACTTGGTCGGATGCGCCAATAAGAACGGTAGATTGGATAGGCTTTGGTGGATTCGCGATTCTTGGATTCGCAGGCTGTGTATATGCAGACAGGTTCGTCCTGAAGTTTTGGGACGATCATCTTTGCTACGGGGCTTTCGTAAGCTCTAGCATCGACTACAAGGACATTGTTTCTGCTGAGATGAGCACTAGCAGTAGTGGCAAGAGATTTTTAGTTATCAAGACTTCAAGAAGGCGAGTCGCAATCTCCGGATATCTCAGTTCGGTGGACGACGCAGCGCAGCTTCTTGAGAGAAAGTTGACGAAAGTTCGAGAATCTAGGTGATAAAGCATTGTGTATGGTATTGGACCGACGTCCCTGCCGCGTCCCAAAGCTGAAGTTCTTCGTCCCACCCTCGGGATTGAATCCCCACGCGGTAGCCCGCCAGTCAATGTTCATCGATGGCACGAGCATCAGCGTTACGCCCGGCATGGCCGTGAGCCTCGATGTGATGACCGGAAAAAGGACGGTGCTCGAGTACTTGCTGGAGCCGGTAAAGGTCCACCTTTCGGAGTCACTTCATGAGAGGTGATCTTTCCCGGCGCTCCGCACGTGCGCTGCCCGTAGAGCGCTGGATACGCATTGCCGCACTGTCTTTCATCGCCATAGCGGCGGTCGCGGCGATTTTCTGCCACGACAACGCTCTCGGGCGATCCTGGGCGCGAAACATCCTGCAAATCGCTTACTTCATCCCGGCAAGGAGATGGGCCCTGCACGCGTCATACGCAGATGAGGCAGCCATCTATTACTTCTTCACCTGGCCGGTCTTGCCGCTAGCTACCGCTTGGGTAATAGCCCGTTTCGCATTTCCACTTCCCGCAGCATTCTCAAATGGCCGCGGCGTCCTGGACGCACTTCGCACCATTATTGCGATACCGGTGCTGGCATTCGTGGGGATCCTCATCCTGCTGGGGAAAAGTGGATCCGATCTTCCTTTCCTGCGGATCGGGACTCACTTCGAACAGCTCATTCTGTTCGGTTGGCTTGGCTTCGCGATGCCCGGAATCTTGTTCGGCCTATGCGGTTTGTATTGTCGAAAAGCGTTTCTAGACATCAAGGGAGTGACACGCAAATGAGTATGCAAGATACGTTCGAACCCCGCGGCGGAAAGCCTGTCGTTGACCGGGTGACTGGCGCAGGTACGTCGGCCACATTAAAGAAGCTTTCGGCCCGAAGGAAGAATCCATCCTTGGCTCGCTTGATGCCTTTGACCAGCGTCAAAGCCTCATGCAAATCCGAGTGCGAACGCCGCGTCCCAAAGTTGAAGTTCTTCGTCCCACCCTCGGGATTGAATCCCCACGCGGTAGCGATCGCCTCCAGCAACGTCGACTTCCCGCTACCGTTCTCCCCAACGATAAAAGTGACCTTGGGATGCAGCCTCAGCGTGCCAAGCTCTTTCACAGCCGGAAGCGAGAACGGATACGTCTCAAACGACGGCACGCGCTCGCGGCGCAGTTTTACGTCGAGCAGGTAGTGTTCTGCATCCAGTGAGTTCATGCGGTAGCTTCCTTGTCGCTCGACCTTATCGCCGATGAATCGGCTCCCACACGAAGCCTATGCGACTTTGGTGGTCCGGCGTCTCAGAACCAGCGATTGCGTTTCAGGGCGATAAAGATGATGCCGACGACGCAGGCGACCAGGCAGGTGATGGCCGGATACGCCCAGGGCTGATTCAACTCCGGCATATGCACGAAGTTCATCCCATACCAGCTTGTAATCAACGTAGGCGCAGCCAACATGGCCGCCCAGCCAGCGAGCTTCTTCATCACCTCGTTCTGCCCGAAGGTGACGAGAGCAAGGTTCACACTGATCGCCGCCCCAAGCATTTCCCGCATCGCGGAAATCGACTCGTTCACACGAAATACGTGATCGTAGATATCGCGGAAATACGCCCGCAGTTCATCGTGAATCAAATGCGGATGCAACCGCGTTAACTGCGCCACGATGTCCTGCAGCGGCACCACGGCCAGGCGTAGCGTCATCAACTCACGCTGCATGTCGTATAGCCGCTTGATGGTCTGTCGGTTGTACGTCTCGGCGAAGATGTCGTTCTCGAGCTCGTGCAGTTCCTGCCGGAAGTCGCGGACGATCGGCAGGAAATTGTCGACGATGAAGTCGAGCACGGAGTAGAGCGCGTAGCTCGGCCCCATGGCGAGCAGCTCGGGCGTCTGCTCGCAGGTGCGACGCGCCGGCGCATACGACAGCGACGCGCCGTGGCGCACGGTGACGAAGTAGCGCTGGCCGACGAAGATCTGCGTTTCACCGAAGGCGATATTGCCGCCGACCAGCTGGGCGGTCTGCGCGACGATGAAGAGGGAGTCGCCGTAGGTTTCGATCTTGGTGCGCTGGTGGGCGAGCTGGGCGTCCTCGATGGCCAGATCGTGCAGGTTGAACTCTTCCTGCAGCTTCAGCAGCAGGGGCTCGTCCGGCTCGTGCAGGCCGACCCAGACGAAGGTGTCGGGTTCCTTGAGGACGTCGCTGATCGCATCGATGGTGATATCGCCGATGCGGCTGCCATCCATGCGGTAGGCAACGCAATTGACGACCATGCCGCCGTTGTTGACGGGCGGAGCGACGGGTTCGGGGAGGATCGATACGGAGGCCATAGGCCGGCATCATGCCGCCGCTCGTGTGACGGGGCAATCGCGGATTCAACATTCGCCGTGGCCGAATGGGCGCCGGGAGTGTCGGCGTATCGTGAAAGCCTGGCCTTCCCGCTACCGAGCTGCCTCTACCGCCCTCAGTCGTGCCTACGGCAGAACGTGGCGAACAACGCCGCCCAGCACGGCAGGGCGAGCAGCAACCACGGGAGGTTCCGCTGTGGAAACGCCGGCCAGAGGTGCAGCAGGAGGGCGATGACACAAGCCGCGAACGAAAGCGCGGTCACGCGCGGTGCGAGCCGGCCGATCTGCCGACCGGCCACGCGCAGCCGCCAGATGCCGGGGATCAGCAGCAAGGCGAACGGCTGGAAGGCCAGCAGGTTGAAGTTGCCCCAGGCGGAACGGTGCAGGGTCAGCGTCCACAGGCCGAGCATGAACAGGCCTGCCAGGCCGGCGAAGACGGCGTACAGCGTACCGGCGGCGACGAAGACGCCACGGGCCAGGCGGTTTCGGGTGAAGGCGGGCAGGGCGAGGGGAACCGCCCAGATCAGCCCCATGATCAACAACGGCCAGCGCAGGTCCGGCGCCTGTTCCGGCGGCGGATCGAGCTTGTTCTGCGCGAGCGTGTCTTCCTGATCGACCAGCGGCCGCGCGTCGGCGCCGTCACCAACGCGTACGTGACGGAGTTCTTCTTCCAGCACCATCGGCAGGAAGGCTTCCTTCCACGCGGTCATCGGCTGGTCGGCATAGGGGCCGAGACCGAGGTCCATGCCCAGCATCAACCAGGCCTGGTTGCTCATCAGCCGGGCCGTCTGCTCGCGGTAGGTCATGCCACCGGCGCGCGTGCGCAGCTGGCGACTGAGTGCGCCACCCAATGCACCATCCAGCGCATCGCGCACGCGCGTGGTGCAGTTATCGGCGTAGTAGTCGTAGTTGTAGCCGGCATTGGCCGGCTGCACGTTCCACAGCAGGAAGCGGCGCAGGCTGTCTTTCTGCTCGTTGTCCAGCGCGAGCCGCTGGCGACGGACGTAACGGCCTTCGCCCGAATAGAAGTCCACGTCCGACTGCGTGGTCTCCGCGTCCATGCGGTAGGCCATGATGCCGCGCGCGAAATTGACGATGAAGCCCTTCTGGTCGAAGTCGAACACGCCGTAGTTGAAGGCGATGGCTTCGCCGCTCACGGTGTCGCGCACTTCCAGCGCGTCGTGGCCGAAGCGCTCCCAGTAGATATCGCCCGGCCCGTACGTCATCAGCGAGATCTCGAGGTTGGCGGCCGGGGCGTCGACGATGCCAGCGCGGGCAACGGGAACGAAACACAGGGCGATCAACAACAGCAGGGCGTAGCGCATCGTGGGGCGTAGTCCTTGCCCGCAGGCATGGCTTGAAGGAAAGGGATCAGGTCCCGTTGTTACCGTTGCCGTTGCTGCTTACACGGGTGACATGGAAGTGCAGCACGCGACGATCGTCGGCTTCGGTGACACGGAAGACGAAGTCGCCCATGGTGATCTCCTCGCCCACGCTCGGCAGGTGGCCGAACTCGGACGTGATCATGCCGCCGATGGTGTCGAATTCCTCGTCGGAGAAATGGGCGCCGGCCACCTCGTTGAAGTCGGCGATCGGGGTCAGAGCGCTCACCGCGAACACGCCATCGTCGAGCTGGGTGGCGAGGACCGGCTCTTCCTCGTCGTCGTGTTCGTCGTCGATCTCGCCGACGATCTGCTCGAGCACATCTTCGATGGTGATCAGGCCGGCGACGCCGCCGTATTCGTCCACCACCAGGGCCATGTGGTTGCGCGTGAGACGGAACTCCGCCAGCAGCACGTTCAGGCGCATGGATTCGGGAATCAGCACGGCCGGGCGGAGCAGGGCGCGCACGTCGCCGCCCTCGCTCAGGCCGAAGTACTTGAGCAGGTCTTTGGCCAGCAGGATGCCAAGGACTTCGTCCTTGTCTTCGCCGTGCACGGGGAAGCGGGAGTGACCGGATTCGACGACGGCGGCCAGGATGTCCGGCAGCGGCGCATCGACGGGCAGGCTGACGATCTGGGCCCGGGGGACCATGACGTCGTCGACGCTTAGTTCGGTGACTTTGATCGCACCCTCGACCATGGTCAGGGTGTCGTTGGAGAGCAGGCCGTTGGCCTGGGCGGTGCGCAGTTCCTCGATCAGTTCGTCGCGGTTGCGTGGCTCGCCGGAAAACATGTGGCCCAGACGGTCCCACCAGGATCGGTGAGTCGGGCCGTTCGTACTGCCAGGGTCCTCGTTCATTACTCTTTGATATTCGGCCCGAATGGGCGGAATAGGGAGTCTAACGGAATTTCCGTGACGGTTCAGAGGATCGGGCAGGGGCATCGCCGCTGAAGCGGCTCCCACAGGAGAAGGCGAGACCTTGTGGGAGCCGATTCATCGGCGATTGGGTACTCGCGATAACCTGGCCCGCTGCCGCGGGATCGCCGCTGAAGCGGCTCCCACAAAGAGCCACAGGAATCAGCTGATATAAGGATCCGAAATGCCCAAACCAGCCAGAACCTTGGTCTCCAAAGCTTCCATCGTCTCGGCGTCGGCCTCGTCGATGTGGTCGTAGCCCAGCAGGTGCAGGGTGCCGTGGACGGTCAGGTGGGCCCAGTGGTCGGCCGGCTTCTTGCCTTGCTCGGCGGCCTCCTTGGCGACCACCGGGGCGCAGATGACCAGGTCGCCGATCAGCGGCAGGTCGACGCCGGGCGGCAGCTCCACGGGGAAGGAGAGCACGTTGGTCGCATAGTCGCGGCCGCGGTACTGCAGGTTCAGCGCCTGGCCTTCCGCGGCATCCACGATCCGCACCGAGACCTCGGTGGCCTTGCGGCGCTTCGCGCCCTTGAGCGCGGCCTCGATCCAGCGGCGGAAGCTGGCCGATGCCGGCACGCCTTTACGCGGCGCGGCATAGCCCACGGCGACGTCCAGCTTGCTCAACGTGCTTCGTCCTTCTGCTCGAAGGCCTCGTAGGCGCGGACGATCTTGGCCACGAGCGGGTGGCGGACCACGTCGCGCGAGGTGAAGAAGGTGAAGCTGATGCCGTCCACCCCGCGCAGCACTTCGATCGCGTGGCGCAGACCGGAACGGATGTTGCGCGGCAGGTCGACCTGGGAGACGTCGCCGGTGATCACCGCGACCGAGCCGAAGCCGATGCGGGTCAGGAACATCTTCATCTGTTCGACGGTGGTGTTCTGGGCTTCGTCGAGGATCACGTAGGAATCGTTGAGCGTGCGGCCACGCATGTAGGCGAGCGGCGCGATCTCGATCACGTTGCGCTCGATCAGCTTGGCTACCTTCTCGAAGCCGACCATCTCGTACAGCGCGTCGTAGAGCGGCCGCAGGTAGGGGTCGATCTTCTGGCTGAGATCGCCGGGCAGGAAGCCGAGCTTTTCGCCGGCCTCGACGGCCGGACGCACCAGCAGCACGCGCTGCACGCGGTTGTTCTCCAGCGCCTCGATGGCGCTGGCCACGGCGAGGTAGGTCTTGCCGGTACCGGCCGGACCGACACCGAAGTTGATGTCGTGGCTGGTGATCGCGTGCAGATAACGGGCCTGGTTCGGGCCGCGGCCCTTGATCACGCCGCGCTTCACCTTGATCACCACCTCCTGCGCCGACTCGGCCGCCTGGTCGGCCAGCGCGTCGATGCCGGATTCGGCCAGGTGCAGGTTGATCACCGCGCCGTTGAGCGTTTCGTTCTCGGCCGCCGCGTACAGGGCACGGAGCACCTTCTCGCCGGCACGCGCCGTAAGCTCGTCGCCGATCACGCGGAAGGTGGCGCCGCGATGGTCGATCTCGACACCCAGGCGTAGCTCGATCTGGCGGATGTGCTCGTCGAGCGGTCCACACAGGTTGGCGAGGCGTACGTTGTCTTCGGGCTCGAGGGAAAAGTCGCGCTGGATAAGCTGGCTCATGGCATTCACGAGGCGAGCGCGACCTCTTCGTCCAGACGGACACGGCCGCGCAGGGAGTTGGACATCGCCTCGGTGATCACCACGTCGACGAACTGGCCGATCATCCGGGCGTGGCCCGGGAAATTCACGTAGCGCATGTTCTCGGTGCGTCCGGTCATTTCGTTGGCGTTCTTGCGGCTGGGTTTCTCGACCAACACGCGCTGCACGCTGCCGACCATGGCCTCGTTGATCTTGCGCGCGTTCTCGTTGATCGCCGCCTGCAGGCGCGTCAGGCGCGCGTGCTTGACCTCCGCCGGTGTGTCGTCGGCGAGGTTGGCGGCCGGCGTGCCGGGGCGGGACGAGAAGATGAAGGAGAAGCTCTGGTCGAAGCCGATGTCGTGGATCAGCTTCATGGTCTTTTCGAAGTCCTCGTCCGTCTCGCCGGGGAAGCCGACGATGAAGTCCGACGACACGCAGATGTCCGGGCGTACGGCGCGCAGCTTGCGGATCTTCTGCTTGAATTCGATCGCGGTGTAGCCGCGCTTCATGGCCGAGAGGATGCGGTCCGAACCCGCCTGCACGGGAAGGTGCAGGTAGTTGGCCAGCTGCGGCACGTTGGCATACGCCTCGATCAGCGAGTCCGAGAACTCCAGCGGATGCGAGGTGGTGAAGCGGATGCGGCCGATGCCTTCGATCTGCGCGATGGCGTGGATCAGCACGGAGAGGTCGGCGGTACCGCCCTCGTGCATGGGGCCGCGGTAGGCGTTGACGTTCTGGCCGAGCAGGTTCACTTCGCGCACGCCTTGCTCGGCGAGCTGGGCCACCTCGACGATGACGTCGTCGAACGGACGGCTGATTTCCTCGCCGCGGGTGTAGGGCACGACACAGTACGAGCAATACTTGGAGCAGCCTTCCATGATCGAGACGAAGGCGGTGGGGCCTTCGGCGCGTGGCTCGGGCAGGCTGTCGAACTTCTCGATTTCCGGGAAGCTGATATCCACCTGCGATTTGCCGCTGGCACGCTGGGCTTCGATCATTTCCGGCAAGCGGTGCAGGGTCTGTGGACCGAACACCAGGTCCACATAGGGCGCGCGCTTGAGGATGGCGTCGCCTTCCTGCGAGGCGACGCAGCCGCCCACGCCGATGAGCACCGGCTTGCCGCCGGCCTTGTGTGCCTTCCAGCGGCCGAGTTGGCTGAAGACTTTTTCCTGGGCCTTTTCGCGGATCGAACAGGTGTTGACCAGGATGACGTCAGCTTCCGCTTCGTCCTGGGTCAGCTCGAGACCGTGCGATGCGCGCAGGACGTCGGCCATCTTGGCCGAGTCGTACTCGTTCATCTGGCAGCCGTGGGTCTTGATGAAAAGCTTGCCGCTCATGGGCCGGGATACCGTGATTCGTGGGGAGTTACCGAACCGCGCAGTTTACGCCGCCACCACCCACCTTGCCACAGGGTTCGGCGGATCAATGGCTTACGTGAAGGACATCACGTTATCGGCTCTTGGCAGGCCGGGGGTGCTCGGGCACACTCGCGCCCATGGTCCACGACGCGACGCCAGGGGAATGCGCCGGCCATCCCGCCAGCCGTTTTCTGCTCTCCCGGACGGCCCTGCGAAGGGCCGCGGGCGCCTGCGTGCTGCTTCTGGGGCTGCTGGCCGGGCCCGCTTCGGCGAGTGCCCTCTATAGATGTATCGGCAGCACGGGCGAAACCGTATTCGCCGGGACGACTGCCGGCTACAAGGACTGCAAGCGGCTGGCCAATATGGCGCCAGCTCGTCCGGCCCGGCCGGTCGTTCCGATGACTCCGGCGGCCTCGGTCTTCCAGCCCGTCGAGGCAACCCCCTCGCTGAAAGGCGTCATCGGTAGTGTCGTCCTGGCTCCTGGCCACAACGACGGCCCGTCGACGGCTCCGGTGCCGGCGGACGGCCTCCTGGCCGGTCAGCTGCCGACGGGGAACCCCGCCGTCGCCGGCCTGACCGTCGAAAGCTCGGTCACGACGACGGCGAGAGCCCTCGGCCCTGCTCGCGTGACAGCCGCCAATCCAGTCACGGCAGCCGACGCGGTCGCGGCTTCGGCCAACCGGTCGCCTGCTGCGGCCCCCACGGTGAAGGCCCCGAAGGGCACCTGGGACTACCACGAGTCCGCCTCGACCGATCTCGCTTCGCTGCCGGCCCCCGAGCAACCCAAGGGCTCGCGCGTTCTCCGCGGTGCGGTCTATCGGATCACGCGCGCGGACGGCGGCGTCGAGTACACCAACATTCCGCAGTCCGGCGCCGGCCAGAAAGGGCAGAGCATCAAGATGCTCTTCACCTACATAGCGACCTGCGCCGCGTGCGACGTGCATTCGAAGATCGACTGGAACAGCGTCGCGCTCAACATCACCTCGTACGGCGACGCCATCTCGGCGGCGAGCACGGAGTTCGGCGTGGACGAGGCCTTGCTGCGCGCGATCATCCATGCGGAGAGCGCGTTCAATCCGCGCGCCCTCTCGGTGGCGGGCGCCCAGGGCCTGATGCAGCTGATTCCCGGGACCGCCCGTGACATGGGTGTGCTGGACGCCTTCGACGCGAATCAGAATATTCGCGGTGGCGCGCGCTACCTCGCGCTGCTGCTGAGGAACTTCAACGGTAACGAGCGGCTCGCGGCGGCCGCGTATAACGCAGGCCCGGGCGCGGTGCAGAAGTACAACGGTGTACCGCCTTATGACGAGACGCAGGTCTACGTCGAGCGCGTAGGCACGCTGCGCAAGCGCTATGGCCAGATGCTGAAGGAACATCCGGGCACCAACGTGCCGTTGGCCTCCCGCGGTACCTGATCGCTACGGTTACTTCGCGCCTTGCAGGGCCTGCATCGGTGCCGTCGGCGGCCTTTGGCTCGGCGTGACGCTGCTGGTGAAGGGCGCGCCGTTGCGCAACCCGGAAACGTCGATGGCGGTGCCGGGCTTGAGCGCGGCCTCGTGCCGGCGCAGGTCGGATGGATCCAGGATGTCTTCCCCGCCGATCTTCAGGAGGACGTCGCGCTGCTGGATGCCGGCCATGGCGGCGGGGCCGCCGGGCGAGACATCGTTGACCACGACGCCGCGGGCCGCCGAAGGCAGGCCACTATCGGCCGAGATCGGCACCGCGCCGTAGTCCGCGCCGATCCAGCCGCGGACCACGTGGCCGGTCTGGACGATCTGGTCGAGCACGTTGCGCGCACTGGCCACGGGAATGGCGAAGCCGATGCCCTCGGCACCGACGGCCTGGCCGATCAGCGAGGTGTTGATGCCGACCAGGTCGCCATGGGCGTTCACCAGCGCGCCGCCGGAATTACCGAAATTGATCGCTGCGTCCGTCTGGATGAAGTTCTCCAGGCTGGACAGGTTGAGCTGGCGCCCGATGGCGCTGACGATACCCATGGTCACGGTCTGACCGATCCCGAAGGGATTGCCGATGGCGAGGACCACGTCGCCCACGCGTGGGCGGCGATCGGCGTCGGTCATGTGGATGGCCGGCAGGTTGCCGGCGTCCACCTTGAGCACGGCCAGGTCGGTCTCGTCATCGGAGCCGACCACCTGCGCCTTGGCCACGCGGCCGTCGTAGAGCAGCAGCTGGATGTCGTCGGCGTTGGCGATGACGTGGTTGTTGGTCAGTACGTAACCATCTTCGCTGACGATCACGCCCGAGCCCAGGTTCTGCTGGCGCCGGGTACGTGCCGGACCGGTGGGCACGCTGAAGATGCGCTGCAGCACGGGGTCCGAGTACAACTGGCGTGGCTGCTCGGTGACCATCTTGTTGGCGTAGATGTTGACCACCGAGGGCGCGGCCTTGGCCACGGCGTCCGCGTAGGAGGCCGGGCCGGAGGAGGGCGAATCGCCCGTGGTCGTCGCCGTGATACCGGCCGGCGCGGTGAAGCGCTGGCGCAGGAATGCCCCGCTACCCGGCCAGAACAGCCCGACGATGAAGGCCACGGCAAGGCCGAGCACGACGAAGCGGGCAATGAAAGCGAGCGTGCGGGCGGCGTGTTTCATCTAAGAACGAGGGATCCTGTCGTCGTCGCATCGCCGTGCCCATGGCAGCCCTTGCCCCTTATGGGATAGGGTGGCGTCCAGTTTATTGTACGTGGCTAGTGCTGACGTTACACTGACGCGATTTGCGGAAGCCGATTTCCGAACGAACCGGCGATAGGGGTCCGCAACCTCAATGGCAAAGTTCCGGAGAGCCTGATGGCGAACGAAGTCGTCGATCACGGGCGCCGTCGCTTCCTTACCGTTACGACAGCAGTCGTAGGTGGTGTGGGAGTGGTCGCGGCGGTCGTGCCCTTCATAAAGTCGTGGGAACCAAGTGCAAGGGCAAAGGCGGCAGGAGCGCCCGTCACGGTCGATATCAGTGCCATCGATGCGGGCCAGAAGGTCACCTTCGCATGGCGCAGCCTTCCGGTTTTCGTGGTCAATCGCACCAAGGACCAGCTGGCCCAGCTGAAGGGCCTCGAGCCCCGCCTGCTGGACCCGCAGTCGTCCAACAGCGAACAGCAGCCGAAGTACGCGACCAACGAAACCCGTTCCATCAAGCCCGAGTGGCTGGTCGTCATCGGCCTGTGCACCCACCTGGGTTGCGTTCCCGACTTCGTTCCGGACATCAAGCCCGAGCCGTTCGACGCCAACTGGAAGGGCGGCTTCTATTGCCCCTGCCATAAGTCGCGTTACGACCTCTCCGGCCGCGTGTTCAGCGGCGTGCCCGCACCGAAGAACCTCCCCGTGCCGCCGTACCACTTCGTGGACGACTCGCACATCCAGATCGGTGTCGATCCGAAGGAGGCCGGCTGATGGCAAACCTATTTGACTGGGTCAACGAACGCGCGCCGAACCTGGCGCCCACGTTCCGCAAGCACATGACCGAGTACTACGCACCGAAGAACTTCAATCTTTGGTACTACTTCGGCTCGCTGGCGATCCTGGTTCTGGTCAACCAGATCGTGACCGGCATCTTCCTCACCATGAACTACAAGACGAGTGCGCTGGAAGCGTTCAACTCCGTCGAGTACATCATGCGTGACGTGGAGTGGGGCTGGCTGATCCGCTACATGCACTCCACCGGCGCGTCGCTGTTCTTCGTGGTGGTGTTCCTGCACATGTTCCGCGGGATCATGTACGGCTCGTTCAAGCGTCCGCGCGAGCTGGTGTGGATCCTCGGCATGCTGATCTTCCTGGTCCTGATGGCCGAGGCCTTCATGGGCTATGTGCTGCCCTGGGGCAACATGTCCTTCTGGGGCGCGAAAGTCATCATTTCCCTGTTTGGCACCATCCCCTACATCGGCCCCGGCCTGGTGGAGTGGATCATGGGCGACTTCCTGCCCGCCGATGCCACGCTCAACCGCTTCTTCGCGCTGCACGTGATCGCGCTGCCCCTGGTGCTTCTGCTCCTGGTCGTGTTGCATCTGGCCGCGCTGCACGAAGTGGGTTCGAACAATCCGGACGGCGTGGACGTCAAGCACGGTCCGAAGGGCAATCGCTGGGATGCCAGCAAGCCCATCGACGCCATTCCGTTCCACCCGTACTACACGGTGAAAGACCTGGTCGGCGTCGGCTTCTTCCTGCTGATCGCGGCATTCATCATCTTCTTCGCGCCCACCTTCGGTGGCTGGTTCCTCGAGCACGACAACTTCACCCCGGCCAACAACCTGGTGACGCCGAGCCACATCAAGCCGTCGTGGTACTTCACGCCGTTCTACGCGATCCTGCGCATGATCCCGTCGTTCTTCGGCACGGCCATCTGGGGCGTGATCGGCATGTTCGGCTCGATCCTGCTGCTGGCCTTGTTGCCGTGGATCGATCGTGGCGAAGTGCGCTCCGTCCGCTTCCGTGGCATGGGCTACCGTATCGCCCTGGCGGTGCTGGTGATCTCGTTCCTGTCCCTTGGCGCGGTCGGCGCCGGCGTCACCGCCGAGCTGATTCCCGAATGGTTTCCGGGGGCGGACGTGACCACCGTGGAAAATGCCTTTGGCCGCCTCATGACGCTGGGCTATTTCGGGTTCTTCGTATTCCTCTGGGTCTACACGCACTTTGGCTTCGAGAAGACCAAGCCGGTTCCGGAACGGGTGACGATGCATGATTAAGCGCTATCTATCCGCCATGGCCCTGGCGCTGGGCCTGTTCGTCGCCACCGCTCCCGCCTTCGCCGCCGAAGGCGGTGAGGGCTTGCCCTCGGCCGGGACGAACGTGAACGACCGGGCGTCGCTGCAGCGCGGCGCCAAGCTGTTCTTCAACTACTGCGTCGGCTGCCACTCGCTGAAGTACGTGCGTTACTCGCGCCTGGCCAGCGATCTCGGCCTGAGCGAAGACGAGGTGATGTCCAACCTCAACTTCACCGGGGCGAAGTTCGGCGAACCGGTGATTTCGCACATGCCGGCCGATTCGGCGAAGACCTGGTTCGGCAAGGAACCGCCGGATCTCTCGCTCGAAGCGCGCGCCAAGGGCGTCGACTTCATCTTCAATTACCTGAACTCGTTCTACCTCGACCCGAGCCGTCCGGTCGGCTGGAACAACACGATCTTCCCGAATGCCTCGATGCCGAACCCGCTATGGGAACTGCAGGGCCTGCAGGTGGGCGTGCATTCCGAAGCCAAGCCGGGCCAGGATTCGGTGGTGGAGAAGCTCGAACTCTCCCAGCCGGGCCGCATGACTCCGGAAGAGTTCAAGGGCGCCACGCGCGACCTCGCGACGTTCCTCGAATACACGGCCGAACCGGCCGCGCTCGAGCGGCAGTCGGTCGGCGTGTGGGTGGTCCTGTTCCTTGCCCTGCTCACCTTCCTGCTGTACCTGGTGAAGCATGAGTATTGGAAGGATGTGCACGAGAACCACTAATTGATGTCCCTCGGGGTGGCCTGACCGGCCGCCTCGTTTTTATCGGCGGCAGGGAGAGGGCTCGCACGCATGGTCCAGAACGCTCGTTCGCGAACGGCTTTGACGCTGTACACCAGCGCCGACGACATCCATTGCCACCGCACGCGGCTGGTGCTGGCGGCCAAGGGCGTGGCGTACGACCGGATCATCGTGAAGGCCGACGAACCTACCGCCGACCTGCTCGAGCTCAATCCCTACGGCACCCTGCCGACCCTGGTCGACCGCGACCTGACCGTTTACGACCCGATGGTCGTCGTCGAGTACCTCGACGAGCGCTATCCACACCCGCCCCTCATGCCGATCGATCCGCTCTCCCGGGCCCGCCTGCGCCTGGCTACGTGGCGCATCGAGAACGACTGGCTACCCGAAATCGAGGCGATCGGGGAGGGTGGCAAGACCGCGGAAGGTGGTCGCCGCCGGCTTCGCGAGCACCTGCTTCTTTCGGTGCCTCTGTTCCGGGCCTCTCGCTTCTTCCTGAATCCGGAGATGAGCCTGATCGACTGCCTGGTCGCCCCCGTGGTCTGGCGCCTGCCGCACCTGGGTGTCGACCTTGGCAAGGAAGGCAAGCCGGTCGTCGACTACGGCGAGCGGCTGTTTCACAGCCAGGGGTTCGCCCGCAGTCTCACGCCCGAAGAGCGCAACATGCGCCCCGACTTCAATTTCGCTCCCGGTTAGCCTCGATACCGCGTATCCCGTAAACTGTGCGCATGGATACGAACGAAAGCACGGGCATGACCTCCAATCGCCCCTACCTGCTCCGCGCCATCTACGACTGGATCAGCGACAACGGCCTGACCCCGTACGTACTCGTGGACGCCGCACAACCGGGCGTGAAGGTACCGGCCCATGTCGTGAAGAACGGCCAGGTGGTCCTCAACCTCGCCATGCGCGCGGTCGCACACCTCGACCTCGGTAACGATCGCATCGCCTTCGAGGCGCGTTTTTCCGGTGTCAGCCAGTCCATCGTGATCCCGATGCACGCCGTGCTTGCGCTGTACGCGCAGGAGAACGGCCAGGGCATGATGTTCCCCGCCGACGAGAACGAAGCCCTGCCCACCGACGGCATCGAAGCGGCGGACGAAACGCCGGCACCCTCCGCCGGCGGCGACGACGACCGCCCCAAGCGAGGCGCCCCGCACCTGCGCGTGGTCAAATAAAAAAAACCGCCGAAAGGCGGTTTTTTGCTTTATGTGGGAGCCGCTTCAGCGGCGATAGCCAGTTTGCCGCGGACCCCATCGCCGGCGCAGCCGGCTCCCACAAAAAGCCGGGTTCCCACAGACAGAAAGCCGGGTTCCCACAAAAAGCCGAGTTCCCACAAAGCATTGTGTGGGAGCCGCTTCAGCGGCGATAGCCAGTTTGCCGCAGACCCCATCGCCGGCGTAGCCGGCTCCCACAAAAAGCCGGGCATCCACAGAAAGCCAGGCTCTCACAAGAAAGCCAGGCTCCCACAAAAAAGCCGGCTCCTCGAGGCAACTATCCCTCAGTGCAGACGCCGCCGGTCGGCCAGCGAAATGACATTCGCTCCATGCACGATCGAATCCGTAGCCACCACCGTCTCCAGGGCCGGGCCGCCGCTCATCGGCAGCGAGAAGCTCACCACGTCGTTGCCGGCCATCCACAAGCGGGCCAATTCGCGCGACTGACCATCTTCGCTCACTTCGAACACGTAGCAGCGCTCAAGGCGCCGCACCCCGTCGACGCCTTGCAGGCGGATGGAGCGCAGTCCGACGCTCTGGTCCAGCAACTGCAACCCGTGCCGCTTGCACAACGATGCCGCCGCTCGGACGGCGACCTCGCGGGCGCGGGTCAGCCGATACCAGCTGGCGATACCAGCAGCCAGGGCCATGAGCCAGAACAGGTCGGTAAAGGAAGCCATGGGGTCAGTGTGTGGCCGCTGCGGCGGGACCACAAGCCCCGTGCTGCACATCCAGCCGCAACGACAGATCGATCGCCCTCACGTTCTTCGTCAGTGCCCCACTGGAGATGAAATCCACCCCCGTCTCCGCGATGGCCCGGATCGTGTCGATCTCCACATTGCCTGAGACCTCCAGCGGCATGCGCCCCGCCGTGAACGCCACAGCCTCGGCGAGCATCGCCGGGGTGAAGTTGTCTAGCAGGGCGCGGTCGGCGCGGGCATCGAGCGCCTGGGCCAGTTCGTCGAGGGTCTCTACCTCGACGATGAGGGGAAGCGTCGGGTGAATACGTCGCGCGGCCTCGACTGCGGCCGGAATCCCCCCCGTGGCGATGATGTGATTCTCCTTCAGCATCATCGCGTCGAAAAGGCCGATGCGGTGGTTGGTGCCACCGCCGCAGAGCACGGCATATTTCTGCGCACGGCGCAGGCCCGGCAGGGTCTTGCGCGTATCCAGCACGCGTGTACGCGTCCCTTCGATGGCATCGACGTAACGGGATGTCACCGTCGCCGTCGCCGACAGCAATTGCAGGAAGTTGAGCGCGGACCGCTCGGCGGTCACCAGTGCGCGGGCCTTGCCAGCGAGGCGGCAGACCGTCGATCCGGCCGGCACGCGGTCGCCGTCGTGCACGAGCCATTCGATGCGCACGTCCGGATCGAGCTGGCGGAAACAGACGTCGAACCACGCCGTGCCGCAGAGCACGGCATCCTCGCGACAGGTCAGGACGGCCGTGGCTGTGGCGTCGGGATCGAGCAGGTCGGCTGTCGCATCGCCGGGGCCGATGTCTTCGGCGAACGCGCGCTGCACGTCGGCGAGAATCTCACTGGCCGGCGGCAGGGCGTCGGCCAGGTGGCGCGGATCGGGAGAGCTCATCGTGTCGTGCTGTCCGTGGAGGAAGGCCGCTACCTTAGCGCGGCCGTCCGTCGCTGGGGAGGTCAGGCAGCGGGCGCAGCGTCCGGCTGGCGCAGCCGCTCGACGATGGCGTCCATCGCCCGGTCGAAAAGCAGGGTCGAATCGAGCAGGCGTGCCGTGCCGTTGGCGAAGGCCTGGGCAAGGCCGGCCAGGCTGTGATCGGCCACCTTGAGGCCGCGGCGATTGACGAACAGGAAACGTCCGCTGATGGGACTGACCCACGACAGCTTGGCGCGGTCCGTCGTGCCGTCTTCCGCGGTGAACTCCAGCCACTGGCCGACCTTGAGGTCGCGGGCCTGGGCGAGGTTGCGCTCGTCGAAGGCTTCGTCCAGTAGGGTTTCGCTCTCGTCTTCCGGTTCCGGTTCGAGGGTGGGTTCCTCGATCGCCTGGATAGCTTCAGGCAACGGCATGACGCTGGAGACGAGGGTGCCCGATTCCGTTTCCGGCGTGGACTCGCCGAGCTGCTGGCGATAGAACGCGTGCAGTTGGCCAAGCAGCTGCTCGGTATCGCCTTCCTGGAAGGCGACCGAGGCGAGGCCGCGGCGCAGCGAGCGTTCGATACCCGGCAACAGCGAGCGGAGATCGCGACGGCCGTTGAGGTCGTACACCGGGCGCGCACTGGCGATGAAGTCGTCGATGAAGCGTAGCGACTCGCGGAACTCGGGGGACTCGTCGCCCTGGCGAAGCAGGGTGAGCACGATGTAGTTGGCCCAGGCGCGGGTGAGCACGCCATAGATCAGCGGCGGCAATGCGGCGCCGCCGATGCGGGTGACGATTTCCGACGCGGCGCGACGGCGCGCCTGCTCGAGCTTCTCGCGACCCCGGGTCGACTCGGCGACGCGCTGTTCGGCGAGCTCGGCCCGCTTGCGGCTGACGTCCAGGAATTCCTGCAACTCGCCGGCGAGGCGCGTAAAGATGGCGACGTCGTCGTCGAAGTCGTGCAGCAGGCGCTCGACGATCGACTTGACTTTGTCGAACAGCCTGCCGTCGCGATCGGCTTCCGAGGACCAGCCCTTGGCGGCATCGGCGAGAGCGTCGAGCAGCTGGCGCGCCGGATGCGACTTGTGCGCAAACATGCGGCGGTCGAGCAGGGCCACCTTGAGGTAAGGAATCTGCAGGCGCGCAAGCAACACCTGCATCTCGGCCGGCAGGTTGTGGTCCTCGAGAATGAACTCGAAGAGCATGCCCACCAGGTCGATCGTGTCTTCGTCCACGCCGGACACGTGCGAGGTCTGCTGACCGCGCAGCTGGCCGATCTGCGCGAGCAGCTGTTCCTTCAGGTGGGCGACGTCACGCGTGACGTCGGCCTGCGTGGCCAGCGGCGTCGCGTGCGAGGGCAGGCTGGCGATCTGGCTCTGCAGCAGCGTGAGGGCGCCGAGCAATTCGGCGGCGCTCGGCAACGGACCAGTCTGCACCGGCGCGGCCGCGGCGCCCATGACCATGGAAGCGCTGTCCCGGCGTGCCGAGAACAGGGCGTGCAAGGACTGCATGAATTCGGCGGCGGCAACGTCCGTCACCGGGGCGCTGGCGGCGACCTGCGGGGCGACGGCCGTGGTGGCCGGACCGATGGGCGCGGGCGCGTCGCTGCGACGGGTGGAAATCTCGTGGCGAAGCTGCGGCAGCACACCCGCCGCGGCCAGTTCGTTGTTGATGTCGTCGTAGAGCTCGTCGATGCCGGCGAGCACGTAGCGATCGAACAGCTTGTAGATGATCAGCTTCACGCGGACTTCGACCACCAGCTCGCGCATGGCCTGGCGGAACGCCGCGGCCAGGGCGGAGGGGCCGACCGGGTTGGACGCGTCGTCCATCTTGGTGCCGCCGCAGATCACCGACAGGCGCTGGTTGACCGCGAAGAGGGCGCGCGCGAGGCGCTGCTCGTTCTTGCCGATCATGCTGGTGATGGCGAGCGACTCTTCCAGCTCGTTCTCGCCGACCAGGCTCAACTCGATGTTGGCGAGCGGGCGGGCCGCGCCGTCGGCGTTGGGTGCGCGGGTACGGCCGGCAGAAAAATCGGCCAGGTCGCGGGCGACCTGGCCGAGGAAGGTTCGCTCGACGATCGCGCGCTTCTTTCGGACTTCGCGCATGCCGTCGAAGAACTGGGTCTGCGCGGCGTTGTTCTCGGCCTTCTCGGCCAGGTCGAACAGCGCGTCGTCGATGTTCTCGAACATGTTGGTCGCAAGCGCGTGCAGGCGCTTGGTGGCGAGGCCGCGAACCGTGACCAGAAGCGCGCCCACACGCTCGCTGCGCGGATCTAGGCGCTGGCTCAGGTCAACGACGTTGGACGGCTCGCTCGCGTTGGTCATCACGCTTCTCTGGATTCTTACTGGCCCCCGCCCGAGGGGCCATTGTGCGGGAACGGATGCTTTAAAGTGTGACCCGCATCACGGATTTTGCGCGAGACCGGATTCGGCCGCAAACCCCTGCAGCTGGGTGGTGCCGATGCCGGCCTCGGGGAGCATGACGGGGATGCCGTCCTCGACCCGATAGACCAGCTTGCCGTCCGTCGTGATGAGGCCTTCGGCGATCGCCTCGGTCACCTTTTCCCCGGCGACGGTGTCGAGGTTGCCGGCGCGGATGGCGCCATTGAGGTTGTCGCGCTCGGTCGCGGTGAGCGGGCGCAGCGGGCGCTTGCTGACGGGGCAGCAGAGGATGTCGATAAGACGCTTGTCCATGGGAGCGGCCGCAAAGGGCCAACCTGTATGTAGATCGGGAATGCCCTTACAATAACGACTTTTGGGTGCTCCGGCCATGACTTCCAACGAGGTGAACGAGGCGAACGCACCGCGCGTTGGCGTGGTGATGGGCTCGCGTTCGGACTGGGAAACGATGGAGCACGCCTCGGCCACGCTGACCCGCATGGGCATCGTGCACGAGGTTCGCGTGGTCTCCGCCCACCGCACCCCGGACCTCCTGTTCGACTACGCCGATGCCGCCCGCGGCCGTGGCATCCAGGTGATCATCGCGGGGGCCGGTGGCGCCGCGCACCTTCCCGGCATGATCGCGGCGAAGACGGCCCTGCCGGTCTTCGGCGTGCCGGTGCAGTCCAAGGCGCTCAACGGCATGGACTCCTTGCTGTCGATCGCCCAGATGCCGGCCGGCATTCCGGTGGGTACCCTGGCCATCGGCCGGGCCGGCGCGACCAATGCGGCGCTCCTGGCCGCTTCGGTTCTTGCCCTGCACGACGCCGCCGTCGCGGCCGCTCTGGATGCCTTCCGCGCCGAGCAGACCCGCACCGTTCTCGACAATCCGGACCCGCGCACGTGACCCGTAGGCTCCCCACGGTTGGCATCCTCGGTGGCGGCCAGCTGGCCCGTATGCTTTCGCTGGCCGCCGCGCCGTTGGGTGTGCGCACCCTCGTGGTCGACGGCTCCGCCGATGCCTGCGCCGGCCAGGTCAGCGAGCTGGTCGTCGCCGACTGGACCGACGACGAGGCGCTGGAGGCCTTCGCCGCCCGCGTCGACGTGGTCACCTTCGACTTCGAGAACGTGCCCGCCGTCACCGCCGAGCGCCTCGCCGGCCTTACCAACGTCTTCCCGAATCCGGGCGCGCTGTCCGTCGCCCAGGACCGCCTTGCCGAGAAGACCCTGTTCCGGGCCTCGGGCCTGAACACCCCCGATTTCGAGCCCGTCGACAACCGCGACGACCTGGTTCGCGCCGTGGCGCGGATCGGGGCACCGGCCATTCTCAAGACCCGGCGCCTGGGCTACGACGGCAAGGGTCAATTCCGCCTGAAGACCGCGGACGACATCGATGCCGCCTGGGCGGCGCTGGGCGAGGCCGCCGCCTCCGTGGGCCTGATCCTGGAAGCCTTCGTGCCCTTCGATCGCGAACTGTCGGTTGTCGCCGTTCGCGGTCGCGACGGCGCGTTCCGCACCTGGCCGCTGACCCGCAACTGGCACGTCGACGGAGTCCTCTCGCTCAGCCTGGCCCCGGCCCCCGATACCTCGGACGAGCTGGAGCAGGCCGCCATCGAGCACGCGCGCCGCATCGCGGAGACGCTCGACTACGTGGGCGTCTTCGCCCTGGAGTTGTTCGTCTGTGGCGGCGAGCTGCTCGGCAACGAGATGGCGCCCCGTGTCCACAATTCGGGCCACTGGACCATCGAGGGCGCGCACACCAGCCAGTTCGAGAATCACGTCCGCGCCGTCCTCGGCCTGCCGCTCGGAGACACCGGCGTCCGTGGCGCCAGCGCCATGCTCAACTGGATCGGCGACATGCCCGACCCCACTCCGGTCCTTTCGGTGGTCGACGGTCACTGGCACGACTACGGCAAGGAGGCACGCCCCGGCCGAAAGGTCGGTCACGCGACACTCTGCGCCCCGGATGTCGGCAGCCTTCGCATGAAGCTGGCTGACGTCGGGCTCGCCCTCGACCGCAACGATCAGGTAGCTCCGGCGGTCGATCTGCTCGGGTAGCCGTGCGTCGCAAGAGCCGGCGGGTGCCACCCTCGGGGGCCCGCTTCGGCGATCCGCGAGGGGAGGGCCGCGTGCCGCGGCCGTGTATCGATTGCCCTACGGGCCGGGTCGGGCTCCGACCTAGGGCGCCTTTTCCGACCTAGGACGCCTTTACTGTGGGAGCCGCTTCAGCGGCGATGGGTGCTTGCCTCACCCTGGCCCGCTACCGCGGGATCGCCGATGAATCGGCTCCCACAACATCGGTTCCCACAACATCGGCTCCCACAACATCGGCCTCGTAACGTCGAGGGGCAGTCCCTCCCCCAGGCGCCTCCCGACAAAAAAAAGCCGGGTCTCGCGACCCGGCCTTTTCACGTCCACATCGAGGAAATCAGGCGAGGTTCTTCGCCGCAAAGTCCCAATTGACGATGTTCCAGAACGCTTCCAGGTACTTCGGACGCGCGTTGCGGTAGTCGATGTAATACGCGTGCTCCCACACGTCCGCGGTGAACAGCGGCTTGTCGCTGCCGGTGATCGGCGTGGCGGCGTTGGACGTGTTGACGATGGCCAGGGAGCCGTCCGGGCGCTGTACCAGCCAGGTCCAGCCCGAGCCGAAGTTGCCGGCGGCGCTCTTGGCGAACTCTTCCTTGAACTTGTCCACGCCACCAAAGGCCTTGGTCAGGGCGTCGGCGAGCTTGGCCGGCGGCTCGGCGCCGCCCGGGGCGCGCATCGAGTTCCAGTAGAAGGTGTGGTTCCAGACCTGCGCGGCGTTGTTGAAGATGCCGCCCGAGGAGGACTTTACGATGTCGACCAGATCCTTGCCCTCGAACTCCGTGCCCTTGATCAGGTTATTGAGGTTCGTGACGTAGGTCTGGTGGTGCTTCCCGTAATGAAACTCGAGGGTTTCAGCGGAGATGTGCGGCTCCAGGGCGTTCTTCTCGTAAGGAAGCGGGGGAAGTTCGATCGCCATGTGCGGGACTCCTTAGCGTTGGCTGGGGGAAAAAAGGCAAAGCAGGGCGGGGGTGCGGCACTGCTACACTACGCAACTATCAGCATTCTAATGATGAAACCCGACCTATGGACGTCGTAGACGAGATCAAGGCCACCGTAGCGGCGCATCCGATCGTGCTTTTCATGAAGGGCACGCCGGAATTTCCCACCTGCGGCTTCTCCGATCGCGCGGTCAAGGCGCTCGAAGCGGCGGGTGCGACCTTCTTCTCGGTCAACGTCCTGGCCGATCCGCGCGTGCGCGCGGGGCTGCCGCATTATTCGAACTGGCCGACGTTCCCGCAGCTGTTCCTGCTGGGGGAATTCATCGGCGGCTGCGATATCGTCGAAGATCTGCACGCGGCGGGGGAGCTCAAGCGCATGGCGGTGGAAGTCGCCGGGGCCGATTCGTGAGCGCATGGACCTCCGTAGCCCTGCCCGAAGGGTGGACGCCGGTTGCCGGCTCGCTGGCCGGGCGCGTCGTCGTCGTCACCGGTGCCACGGGTGGCCTCGGGAGTGAAACCGCGAAGGCCGTCGTGCGTGCCGGCGCCACCGCCGTCATCACCGGTCGCAAGGTGCGCGCCCTGGAGAAGCTCTACGACGAACTGGTCGCCCTCGGTGGTGCCGAGCCGGTCATCCACCCGCTGGACCTGGAAAGCGCCACCCCGAACGATTACGCCGCGCTCGCCGAAGGCCTCGAGAAGGAATTCGGTCGCCTCGACGGTGTTGTCCATGCGGCCGCGCATTTCAACGAACTCACGCCCATCGCCATGCACAAGCCGGACGACTGGCTGCGTGCGATGCAGGTGAACGTGTCCGCGCCGTTCGCGCTCACCCAGGCCTGCATGCCCCTGCTCACCAAGGCCGAAGACAGCGCCGTCGTCTTCGTGTTCGACGATGCCGACCTGGTGTCGCGTGCGCACTGGGGCGGCTACGGCGTATCCAAGGCGGCCGTGGAACGCATGGCCGCCGTGCTTCACGCCGAGAATGGCAAGGGCAGCATGCGTGTGCACGCCTTGCTCCCCGCGCCGATGCGTACGGCCCTGCGCCGTGCCGCGTACTACGGCGAAAACACGCTCGATCGCCCGTTGCCGACAGCGTCGGCCGAGGCCATCGTTTACCTGCTCTCCGGTGCCGGCGCGGATGCGCGTGGCGCCGTACTCGATATTCGCCACACCCACTGACGTACCGCGCCGCCCTGGCGATAAGGGCGCGACGCAAAGGAGTTTTTCATGGAAGCGCAGATGACGACGTTGTCCGCGGGCATCCTGCTGTTCCTGATCATGGACCCGCTGGGCAACATCCCGTTGTTCCTCGCCCTGCTCAAGGACGTGCCGCCGCAACGCCGCCGCAAGGTCATGGTGCGCGAGCTGCTGATCGCGCTCGCCGTGCTCATCGGCTTCCTGCTCGGTGGCCAGTACATCCTCAAGGTGCTGCAGTTGCGCCAGGAGTCGGTCAGCATCGGCGGTGGCATCGTGCTGTTCCTGATCGGCATCCGCATGGTGTTCCCGCCGGTCGAGGGTGGCGTGTTCGGCAAGCAGGGCGAGGGCGAGCCCTTCATCGTGCCTATGGCGATTCCCGGTGTGGCCGGTCCCTCGGCGATGGCCGCTCTCCTGCTCCTGACCAACTCCCAGCCCGGCCGCACGGCGGAGTGGGGCATCGCCCTGTTCCTTGCCTGGCTCGCCACGGCGGTCATCCTGCTCAGCTCGACCTTCCTGTTCAAATGGTTGGGCGAGAGCGTCCTCACGGCACTGGAGCGCCTGATGGGCATGCTGCTGATCGCCTTGTCGGTGCAGATGTTCCTGACCGGCTTGTCTGCCTATCTGCACATTGCCGTATGAACATACGAGGCAGTAGGGTTGCTGTCATAATTCCCCGCGAGCATGTCCGGGGGTAGGCGCCGTCTACCTCCGAGCATGGGTCGAAGCCCCCACAAGGGGCACTGAGGACGTTCGAAGGTATGAAAAACACGACTCCGCCCCGGCCCCGCACGGTTTCCTCCGTCCGACGTCATTGGGAGCCCAAGTCATGCTGAGCATCGATCAGACCCTGGCCGAACGCCTTCCGTGGCTCGCCCAGCACCCGCTCATCCGCAAACCCATCGTCAACATGCTGGAGAAGCTGGCCCACGAAAGCCGCTTCAACCAGACGCTCGACCACGCCGGCACGGCGCTGGGTTTCGATTTCTGCGAGCGCACGCTGGATTATCTCGGCGTCAGCTGCCGCATCACCGAGCGTGAGCGCGAAAACATTCCCGTGGAGGGGCCGCTGCTCGTCGTCGCCAATCATCCGCTGGGCATGGTCGATGCGATCGCCCTGTTGCAGATGATCGGCACGGTACGTCGCGATGTGCGCATCCTCGGTAACGACGTGCTGGCGGCGGTGCCGCAGCTCGGTCCCTTGCTGCTGCCGGTCGACGTCTTCGGCAAGGGCGGGGCGTCGAAGATGCGCGGCATCTTCCGCAGCATCGAAGCCGGCGAGGTCTTGGTGATCTTCCCGGCGGGCGAGGTATCCCGCATGGGGCCCGGCGGCGTGCGGGACGGCAAGTGGTCCGACGGCTTCGCGCGTATCGCCATGCGCACGGGCGTGCCCGTGTTGCCGGTGCATATCGCGGCGCGTAATTCGGCCATGTTCTATGGCGTGTCCATGCTGGCCAAGCCGCTGAGCACCGCGATGCTTCCGCGTGAGGCGACGTCGGGCAAACAGCGTGTGGGCTTCCGCATCGGCAAGCTCGTCGACGCCGCGGAACTCAAGCAGCTCAGCGGCGGCTCGCCGGAGCAGGCCGCCAAGCTCATGCGCCGCCACGTCTATCGCGTGGGCCGTGGCCGCGACCTCGTCTTCGGCGGCCAGACGCCGCTGGCGCATCCGGAACCCATCGAGCGAGTGGTGGCGGAGCTGGAAAAGGCCGAATTCCTTGCGGACCTGCCGGACGGCAAGCGCGCCCTGTTGCTGCAGGGGTCGCAGGATAGTGCCGCGTTGCGCGAGATCGGTCGCCTGCGCGAGCTGACGTTCCGTCGCGTCGGCGAAGGCACGGGCAAGCGCCGCGACCTCGATGCGTACGACGCGCACTACGAGCACCTCGTGCTGTGGGATCCCAAGGCCCTGCGTATCGTCGGCTCGTATCGGTTCGGCCATGGCGGTCGGCTGATCGCCGAGCGCGGCATGTCGTCGCTCTATACCTCAAGTCTTTTCGATTATTCGCCGGCGCTCGAATCCCGTCTGGCGCAAGGTCTTGAGCTCGGTCGCAGCTTCATCGCCCCGGCTTACTGGCGTTCCCGCGCCCTCGACCAGCTGTGGCAGGGCATTGGGCTCTACCTGCAGCGCCATCCCGACCTGCGCTACGTGTTCGGGCCGGTGAGCATGTCGGTGAGCATGCCGCGCGAAGCACGCGAGTGGATCGCCGTGGCCCACCAGCATTTCTTTGGTGTTCAAGGGCTTGCTGCCGCGCGTCAGCCCTTCGTCGTTCCCGATGCGACCGTCCATACGATCCGTGCCGAACTGGAAGGCCTGGACCCGGTCGCCGGCCTGGGGATGCTCAAGAATCGCCTGGACGCGCTCGGCGCGACCTTGCCGGTGCTCTACCGTCAGTACGTGGATCTGGTCGAGCCCGCGGGCGTCCAGTTTCTTGCGTTCGGCGAGGATCCGGACTTCTCCGGATGCGTCGATGGCCTCGTCATGTTGGATCTGGCTTCCCTGAAACCTGCGAAGCGGTCCCGCTACCTAGGTAAAAACGCTTGAATTTCATAGAGGTACGCCGGTAAGGCGTGCCTCTAGGAAAAAGTGGTATTTATCTATTTAGCGTGAAAATGTTACGAATCTGTCATAGAATCCCGTTAAAGTTCGCTTAACAAGTGTCGCCGCCCGGATCAGTTGCGTGACCGGGATCACAAAGGCCGGCGCTTAAAAATTGGGGAAAGCTCGACGACTGCGCCAACCCGGCCTCACGGCCAGGTGGTCTTTCGTTCGGCCAAATTTTCGTTGAAAGCCACAGGGCACTTTTGAATGAATAGCCGTATCCGCGCCAAACTTCTGCCGCTCGCGATCGCTTCGCTGCTCGCGGCACCTGCCTTTGCGCAGGACACCTCGTCCGCGATCAGCGGCCGCGTGCTGGATGCCGCCGGCCAGCCGGTCGCCAATGCCGAAGTCAAGCTCGTCCATGAGCCGTCGGGCACCACGAAGATCGTCCAGACCGATGCCGAGGGCCGCTATTCCGCCCAGGGCCTTCGCGTCGGCGGTCCCTTCGATGTCACCGCGACCAAGGACGGCCACACCGTCGCCGAGCAGGGCAACGTGTTCCTGCAGCTGGCACAGACCAATGCCGTGAACCTGACCGCCGAGCAGGCTGCCGGTGCGAATGCCCAGGCGCTCGAAGGCGTGACGGTGTCGGCCAACTCGCTGTCGCAGACGTTCTCGCCGGACAACAAGGGCCTTTCGACGAACATCTCGAACAAGGAACTCGAGACGATCCCGACCCCGGGTCGCTCGATCCAGAACGTCGTCCGTCTCGACCCGCGCATCGTGGTCTCCGATCGCGCCCGCGGCGAAATCTCCGCCGTCGGCCAGAACAGCCGCTACAACAACATCACGGTCGACTCCGTGTCGGCCAACGATCCGTTCGGCCTGAACGCCAACGGTCTGCCGACCCTCGGTACGCCGATTTCGCAGGATGCGATCCAGGAATACAACATCTCCACCGCGAACTACGACGTGGCGACGCGTCGCGGCGTCGGCGCCAACATCAATGCCGTCACCAAGAGCGGTACGAACGACTTCCACGGTTCGGTGTACTACGTATTCCAGAACCAGAACATGATCGGCGACAACGAACTCGACAAGCCGTATGCCGGCTTCGATCGCCAGTTCACCGCAGGCGGTACCGTCGGCGGCCCGATCATCAAGGACAAGCTGTTCTTCTTCGGCCTGTACGAAAAGAGCAAGCAGATCGGTTCGGGCAGCCCGTACGGTCCGTCCGATTCCGGCGCGGCGATTCCGGTCGCCAACCTGACCACGGCCCAGCTGAACTCGATCCGCAGCATCGCCCAGAACCTCGGCCTCGGCGACATCGGTACGGTCGGCGGCGGTAACCAGAACCTGCAGGACAAGCGCTACCTCGGCAAGCTGGACTGGAACATCACCGACAACCATCGCGCCAGCTTCACCTACAACGAGACCAAGGAAGAGAAGCCCATCATCACGGGCTCGACGACCAAGCTCGTGCTGTCCAGCGGTTGGTACAACACCACGGCGGATAACAAGTCGTACGCGCTGCACTTCTACGACGACTGGTCGGACATCTTCTCGAGCGACACGACCGTTTCGTACTCCAAGTTCGACCAGAACCGCGTACCCAATGGTCCGGACATGCCGGACATCACGGTGTATCCGACGACGTTCGCCAACGGCGGTGCGGTCGAGTTCGGTTCGGAGTTCTCGAGCCAGGCCAACGTGCTGAGCGTGAAGTCCTGGAACGCCGCTTGGGCCGGTTCGCTGTATCTCGGCGACCACACCGTCAAGGGTGGCTTCGACTACGAGAAGGACGATTACTACAACCTGTTCCTGCAGGGTGCCTTCGGTAGCTACACCTTCGAAGAACTGCCGGCTGGCCAGGGTGCCAACAACGGTCTCGCCAACTTCGCCAACGGCAAGTACTGGAAGTACTCGTACAACCGTCCGGCCAATGGCCTGGGCCTGTCGGACGTGGCCGCCAAGTACAGCCTGCAGCAGTGGGGCGTGTTCCTGCAGGACACCTGGCAGGCAACGCAGAACCTGTCGGTCCAGTACGGCTTCCGCGTCGACATCCCGCTGATGAACGACAAGCCGCTGTACAACGCCACGTATGCCAATGCGTACGGCCAGACCAACCAGTACAACATCGACGGCCACCGCGTCTTCCAGCCGCGCATGTCGTTCAACTACCAGTTCAATACCGAGCACATGACGCAGCTGCGTGGCGGCGCCGGCCTGTTCGTGACCAACCAGCCGGCTGTCTGGCTGGGCAACATCTTCTCGAACTCGGGCGTGACCCAGACGCAGTTCGTCTGCGGTCCGAACAGCGGCGGCGTGGCGCCTTGCACGGGTGCCAACCTCCCGGCCTTCAGCCCGAATCCCAACGCGCAGAACGACGGCCGTGCGGGTGGCTCGATGACGGTCAACACCGTTACCAAGGACTGGAACATCCCGACGGCCTGGAAACTCAGCCTCGGCTTCGACAAGGAGCTGCCGTGGTGGGGCCTGGTCGCGACGGTCGACTACGAGCACATCGACCAGCGTGACGCGATCTACTTCAAGAACCTCAACCTGGGCGCTCCGGTCCGCGTCGCGCCGGATGGCCGCGACAACTTCTTCTTGACCACAGGTGCGACGAACTCGACCGGCCAGCGTTCGCGTGCGAATGCCAACTCGAAGTTCTCCGGCAGCACCATCGAGCTGGGCAACACGAGCAAGGGCGAGGCTGACAGCCTGGCGATGTCGCTGAAGAAGAACTTCTCCAACGACTGGTCCGGCATGGTCGGTTTCACCTGGAGCCGTTCGACGGAAGTCAACCCGGGCACGTCCAGCGTCGCCAGCTCGAACTACAACAACAACTTCGTGCTGAACTCGAACGAAGACAAGGCCAGCACGTCGAACTACTCGACTCCGCGTCGCGTGATCGCCGCCCTGACCTGGCAGCACGCGTTCTTCGGCGACTACAACACCACCGCCAGCGTGTTCTACGACGGCCACTCGGCCGCCCCGTACACCTGGGCCTTCGGCAACGACGCCAACGGCGACGGCATCGTCAACGACGTGGCCTTCGTTCCGAAGCAGGGTCAGGTCGAATTCACGCCGGGTACCAGCGCCGCGCTGCAGCAGTCGTTCTATGACTACATCCAGCACAACGATTACCTGAAGCACGAGCAGGGCAAGACGGCGCAGCGTAACGGTGACCGTGCGGGCTGGATCAACCAGATCGACCTGAGCTTCCAGCAGGAAATCCCGGGCATCTTCAAGGGCAACAAGGGCATCATCAAGCTCGACTTCTACAACTTCACCAATATGCTGAACAAGCATTGGGGTATCGAGAAGCGCGTGAACTTCCCGGGCGGTCGCGGTCTGGCCGACTACGCCGGCATCGATACCGCGACGAACAAGTACATCTACAACATCACGGGCAAGAACTACTCCAACGGCAATACCTATCAGCCGCTGGCGATCCCGACCTACGTCAACAACAACGACGACCTCGCCCAGCGCTGGTCGGTCCAGCTGACGGTGAAGTACGCGTTCTAAGCCCGGAAGGGCGGTATCGCCGCTCCGGACCGTTGTTCGGTAGGAGCCGATTCGTCGGCGATAGCGCACGGGGCGACGGACCGCCCCACATCGAAAGCCGGCACCCGCAAGGGCGCCGGCTTTTTTTTGCGGCCTCGAGCCCCGCTCTTGACCCCCAAGCCCACCCCGCGTGATCCTAGGCGGTCCGCTCCCGATCCGGAGCGGGGTTCGCCGCTAATTCGCGGTCAGAAGGACGAGTCACACCATGAATGCCATTCAGTTCGGGGAGCCGGTATCCGGCAAGACGGTCAGTGCCCGCGTTTCGCCGGCCGGCGGCCTCGATATCCTTTCCCGCAACGAGGTCGCGCGCCTGCGCGACGCCAGCGGGTCCGGGTTGCACCAGCTGCTGCGCGGTTGCGCGCTGGCGGTACTGACATCGGGCAACCTTTCGGACGATCCGGGCACCATGTTCGGGAAGTACCCCGACTTCGACATCCAGGTGCTGCAGGAAGACCGCGGCATCAAGATCGAACTGAAGAATGCCCCGGAACAGGCCTTTGTCGACGGCCGTATCATCCGCGGCATCAACGAACTGCTCGTCGCCGTCGTGCGCGACATCGTCTATGTGTCGACGCAGCTGGAAGCGGGCGCGTTCGACCTGGACGACAGTGTCGGCATCACGCACGCCGTGTTCGAGATCCTGCGCAACTCGCGCATCCTGCGTCCGCAGATCGATCCGAATCTCGTCGTCTGCTGGGGCGGCCATTCGATCTCGCGCGACGAGTACGAATACACCAAGCGTGTCGGTTACCAGCTTGGCCTGCGTGCCATGGATATCTGCACGGGTTGCGGCCCGGGTGCGATGAAGGGCCCGATGAAAGGCGCGACCATCGCGCACGCCAAGCAGCGTCGCAAGGGCAATCGGTATATCGGCGTGACCGAGCCGGGCATCATCGCGGCCGAATCGCCGAACCCGATCGTCAACAACCTCGTGATCATGCCGGACATCGAGAAACGCCTCGAGGCCTTCGTCCGCCTTGGCCACGGCATCATCGTTTTCCCCGGTGGCGTCGGTACGGCCGAGGAAATCCTCTACATGCTCGGCATCTTGTTGATGCCGAAAAACAAGGGGATTCCGTTCCCGCTCATTTTCACCGGGCCGAAAAATTCCGCCTCGTACTTCGAGCAGATCGATCGCTTCCTGCGCCTGGCCCTCGGCGACGAGATCGCCACGCACTACAAGATCATCATCGACGATCCGGCCGCCGTGGCGCATGCCATGGTTACCGGCATCGACAAGGTGCGTAACCACCGCCTGGACAACAAGGACGCGTTCTTCTTCAACTGGGCGCTGGATATCCCGCTGCCGTTCCAGCAACCGTTCCGTCCAAACCATGAAGCAATGGCCGGCCTCGCCCTGCATCGCGACCGCCCGCGTCACGAGCTTGCGGCGGATCTGCGCCGTGCGTTCTCGGGCATCGTGGCCGGTAACGTCAAGGAAGAGGGCGTGCGGGCCATCGAGCAGTTCGGCCCGTTCGTCATCGACGGCGAGCCGGAGATCATGCGTGCGCTTGACGACCTGTTGAAGGCGTTCGTCGAACAGCACCGCATGAAATTGCCGGGCGGCACGGCGTACGAGCCGTGCTACGTGGTACGTACGTAAAACTACTTAGCGGCGCCGCGCGTCTGCGCGGCGCCGTCTTTCTCATTTCTGAACGGGACGGCGGAGGGCGCTGTGCGCGTCACACCTCCTAGACGACCCTCTGCGCAACGATGCACTCCGAATCCACTGCCGGAGATATCTCATGCTCGTTACCGTCCTGCTCGTCATCCTCATTCTCGCCCTTGTCGGCGGCCTGCCCACCTGGGGTTATTCGCGCTCCTGGGGCTATGGTCCCAGCGGCGGCATCGGCGTTATTCTCGCGATCATCCTGGTCTGCTGGTTGCTCGGCGTCTTCTGATTCCCCGGCGTCGGGGCGGCCACGCCCCGACGCCGCTGGAGGAACGCATGCCTCGACCGCTTCGCCCCGTGCCCGACACGGACAAGACCCTTCCCGGCACTTCGCCACCGCCTTACGACCACGAGCCGGTCGAGCGTCCCGGGCCCGACCCTGATACCGACGGCGAGCCGCTGGATACCTGATGGCAGTCCGTCGCCCGCGCTGGCCGGGCAAGATCCTGGGGCGTCCGTTCTTTCATCGCGACGCGCGTGAGGTCGCTCCGGCCCTCCTCAACAAGGTCCTGGCCTGTGCCGATGGAAGGGCAGGGCGCATTGTCGAGGTCGAGGCTTACGTGGGTGCCATTGATCCCGCTGCGCACACCTTTCGCGGCAAGACGGCACGCAATGCCGTGATGTTCGGGCCACCGGGCCACATGTATGTCTACTTCACCTACGGCATGCACTGGTGCGCCAACGTGGTTTGTGGCGACGTAGGGGAAGGGAATGGCGTGCTCATCCGTGCGCTCGAACCGATCGCCGGCATCGAGCGGATGCGCGAGGCGCGTCCGCGGGCCAAGCGCGATCGCGAACTGTGCAGCGGCCCGGCGCGGTTGGCGCAGGCCATGGGCATCACGGGCGAGCAGAATGGCATCGATCTGGTGCGTGCCCGTGATGGCTACACCGTCCTCGACGACGGAACGGTGGCGCCTGATAACCTGGCCGGCTCGGCACGGATCGGCATTCGCGAAGGAACGGACCTGCTCTGGCGCTGGCTGGTGGCAGGGAATCCCCACATTTCCCGGCCCTGAGCGCCGGTACGAAAGCGACGTCCGGCGCTTGGCTTCGCTATCGCCCGGCGCTAGCCTGCGTGGAAACATCGACAGGGAGTTCCGCCATGAAGCGCATCGCCGCCGCCATTTTTGCCACTGTTCTGTCCTGTGGCGCTGCCGCCGCGGATACGTTCCGCGTGGGATCACAGGTCGTCAGTACGGGAGATAGCGAAGGCCGGCTTCGTCAGGTCGCCGGCAAGCCGGATCGCGAAACACCCATCGAGGCCCGTGGCGGCGGCCTGGAAGGCTACCGCCTGGAGTATTTCCAGAAGGGTAAATCGGTGCAGGTCGAGGTGGTCAACGGGCGCGTGCGCTCGATCACCCAGATCGACAGCTGATTGCCTTCATGGCGAGCGGGCTGGTGGTCCTGGCGATACAGGGCCACCAGCCCGTCGCGAGGCATCAGCTTGCGGTCTTCTTCGGCCCCTTCAGGGGCGTGCTGCGCGGCGTCTCGGGCAGAGGCGCGCGGCGGTTGTGCGAGTACACGTAGGAAATGAATGCGGCGGACGAGCGGTCCGGCGGCGGCGTTTCCACGGACTGGGTGACTGGTTTCTTCGGGGGCATGACCATCGTCTGAGTTGGGCGGGACGAGCCCCGGCCGCAGGTGCCGGGGAGTGATCCGGCCAAACGAAGCCCGGGTCATCCAACATGCGCTTTCAGTTGTTAGATGGGTGTAACGTGGCGGGCCCGGCAGCACGACAGCCGTAACACCGACGTAACCCGCCACGTGGCACATGTGGTCTGACAGCGAGGGCACGTCATGGAAACACAGAAGCAGGTGGTCGGTCCGGCCGACGCCACCAAGATCGACCTTGAGCTGCGCACCGATATGAACTACTGGACACGCGTGCTTGGCGTGTCCGAGGCGTCCCTGCGCGATGCCGTGCTCCGCGTGGGCCGCCAGTCTTCCGACGTGCGTGCCGAACTGCGACGTCGTCGCTGATGGACGGTGTCGTTCGCCCGTTGCGCGTGTTCGTTTTCTATCCGTCGATGAATCTTCGTACGTGGACGGTGTTGCTTCCCGGTGCGACGAAACACGTCTTCCAGACCGAGGGCACTGCGGTGGAATTCGCGCTGACTCGCGCATCGGCCATGAAGGGGAAGGGCCGCGCCGTGGAAGTCTTGCGTGAGCGCGTCTCCGGTGGCTGGGTGCTCGTGCCGTTCTGACGCGTACCGACCAGGCATAAAGAAAAAGGCCGTGCATCGCTGCACGGCCTTTCAAAACCTGGCGCCCGAAGTTGGACTCGAACCAACGACCCCCTGATTAACAGTCAAGTGCTCTAACCGGCTGAGCTATTCGGGCGGGGAGCTGCGTATTGTCTTGATGTGGGGTGGGGCTGTCAAGCGGGTCTTAACGAATTCGTGAATGATGTGCGGCGCAGGCGCGTGCGACCTCGGGCGCGGCGGGTTCGGCATGGCTGTGGCCGTTCTTGGCGACGACGACGGTCAGGGTGGTCTCGGGCTTGCCGCGCACGCATAGCGCGAGGGTCTGGTTGGACGGCTCGGCCATCTCGTCGGCAGGATGCGGGAAGACGACGTCGGTACGGACACCCGTCGAAGCCGCCGTGAGGCGTGCGTCCAGCGCGTCTTCGACAGCGAGGATGGCGTTGGTGTCGCCGTCCCGGCTGATCCAGCCCACGCCCCAGTCGGTGCGTCCGGAACATGTACGTCCGTTTTCGCTGGGACAGACCCGTGTCCCTTTCGGCCGGTGCAGCGCCGCTTCGCGGCTTTGCCGGAGGGTATCCAGCAGGGCGGTCGCGGCAGCTCGAAGCCTGTGGCGGGCGAGGGCGTCCGACAGCGACGGAAGGGCGACGGCGGCGAGGAAGGCCATGATGGCCAGTACCATCACCACTTCGAGCCAGGTGAAACCGCGGGAGGGCAGGTGGGGCATGGACGGCGTTCCGGGACGGAGCCGCAGATCGTGGCTCTGGCGTCGCGAGCGCGTCTGTGGGCAGATGCCTCACATCGTGTAGGCGCCGGCGCTTTAAACTCGGGGTCCGAACCAGCATATCGTCAGCCATGACCGATCGCTTTCAGCTCGTCTCCCCGTACCAGCCCTCCGGCGACCAGCCCGAGGCCATCCGCCGCCTCACCGAGGGTTTCGAAGCCGGCCTGGCCGCGCAGACCCTGCTGGGCGTGACCGGCTCTGGCAAGACCTTCACGATCGCCAACGTGATCGAGAAGATCCAGAAACCGACCATCGTGCTGGCGCCGAACAAGACGCTGGCGGCGCAGCTGTATGGCGAGTTCAAGGAATTCTTCCCGCACAACGCGGTGGAGTACTTCGTCAGCTACTACGACTACTACCAGCCGGAAGCGTACGTGGTCGCCTCGGACACCTTCATCGAGAAGGATTCGAGCATCAACGACCACATCGAGCAGATGCGACTGGCCGCGACCAAGGCGCTGCTGTCCAGGCGCGATTCGTTGATCGTGGCGACGGTATCGGCGATCTACGGCCTGGGCGATCCAGAGGACTACATGAGCCTCCGCCTGATCCTCTCGCGTGGCGAGCACATCGAGCAGCGCGCCCTGATCAAGCAGCTCACCGAATTGCAGTACGTGCGCAACGAAATGGAGTTGCGCCGCGGCACCTACCGCGTGCGCGGCGAGATCGTCGATGTGTTTCCCGCGGAGTCCGAAGCCGAGGCCTTGCGCATCGAGCTGTTCGACGGCGATGTGGAGAATCTCTCGATCTTCGACCCGCTCACGGGCGAGGTACTGCGCAAGGTGCCCCGCTACACCGTGTACCCGAAGACGCATTACGCCAGCACGCGGCAGAGTGTGCTCAACGCCATGGAAACGATCAAGGTCGAACTCTCCGAACGTCTCGAGCAGCTGTACCGCGACAACAAGCTGGTCGAGGCGCAGCGTCTCGAGCAGCGCACGCGCTTCGACCTCGAGATGATGGCCGAAGTGGGCTTCTGCCAGGGTATCGAGAACTACTCGCGGCACATGACGCGGCGTGGCCCGGGCGAACCGCCGCCGACCCTGTTCGACTACCTGCCGCCCGATGCGCTGATGGTGGTGGACGAATCGCACGTGACCGTTCCGCAGCTCGGCGCCATGTACAAGGGCGACCGCTCGCGCAAGGAGACGCTGGTCGAGTTCGGCTTCCGCCTGCCCTCGGCGATGGACAACCGACCACTGCGTTTCGAGGAGTGGGAGCGTCGCGCACCTCGTGCCATCTACGTCTCGGCCACGCCGGCGAAGTACGAGCTGGAGCGCGCCGACGACAACGTGGTGGAGCTCGTCGTCCGGCCGACCGGCCTGATCGATCCGGAAGTCGAAGTGCGGCCGGTTCGTACCCAGGTGGATGACCTGCTCGGCGAGATCCGCCTGCGCGTGGCCATGGGCGATCGCGTGCTCGTGACCACGCTGACCAAGCGGATGTCCGAGAACCTGACGGACTACCTTTCCGAGCACGACGTCAAAGTGCGCTATCTCCATTCGGATATCGACACGGTCGAGCGCACGGAAATCATCCGCGATCTTCGCCTCGGCGAGTTCGACGTGTTGGTGGGCATCAACCTGCTGCGCGAGGGCCTCGACATGCCCGAGGTCTCCCTGGTTGCGATTCTGGATGCGGACAAGGAAGGGTTCCTGCGCTCGAATCGCTCGCTGATCCAGACGATCGGCCGCGCCGCCCGTAACGTTCGTGGCAAGGCCATTCTCTACGCGGACGAGATCACCGGATCGATGAAGGTAGCCATGGAAGAGACGGCGCGCCGTCGCGAGAAGCAGATCGAGTACAACGCGGCCAACGGCATCACGCCGACGACCGTGGTCCGCCGCATCGCCGACATCATGGAAGGCGCTCGCTCGGACTTCGGTTCGCGTGGCAAGGGCAAGCGGGGCAAGGAGGCGAAGAAGGTGGCGGAGGAGGCCGCGGACTACGGCTCGCTCACGCCGGAGCAGGTCGGCTCGACCATCAAGAAGCTCGAAACCAGGATGTACAAACACGCCCAGAACCTCGAATTCGAGGAAGCGGGAAAGATCCGCGACGAGATCCATCGTTTGCGGGAGCGGGCCCTGCGCTAGGCCCATGGCGGGCCGTGGCGGAAAAAAATCTGCCGCGGCCTCTTGCAGACCCCGTCCGGCGCCGGTAAACTGCGCAGCTCTTCGGGCGGTTAGCTCAGCGGTAGAGCACTACCTTGACATGGTAGGGGTCACAAGTTCGATCCTTGTACCGCCCACCACTTTTCGCATGTGACTGACCCCAGAGTGACCCCGTAATCTCGGGACACTCTGGGCAAGATCATCAAGCCATGCGTCAAGTGCAGTACGCGCAGCTCCCAGATAATCGGGATCGAACTTCGCGTAGATCTCGCTGGTCCCGGCCTTCTTGTGCCCGATCTGACCAGACACCTCCCAATGCGGAACACCTCGACGGCGTAGCTCCGTGGCGACCGTGTGCCTGAGCACCTTGGGTGCGAACCATACGGGCAGCTTGGCCGCGATCCTGACCTTTGCCCAAGCCTTCTTGATGGAAGCGATCTTCCTGCCGTGCCAGTTCACGTAGTAGGCCGCGTCAATCGACTCCAGTTCGCGTCGAAGGCGTGATGTCAGGGGAACGACAGGGCGGTACTTCTTCGTCTGCTGACGGCCCTCTGGGTTGAGTCGAATGAGGTTCGCCGCCCAGTCGATCTGGAACGGCTGAAGATCTAGCGCAGCATCGCCACGGCAACCGGTAGCCATCCGGATCAGGCAGTAGACCCACAGGTGCGAGTTGGCCGGAATCGCATTGAGGAACGCCACGAGCTGCTCGCGGCTGGCCGTGTGCGGGTAGGGCTCGCCAATGGGCGGCAACTCCACCCACGGAACCTCGGTGACCTCCTGGCGCTTCCATGCGCGGTTGAGGGCGGCTTGGCCGACACCGAGTACCCGACGCACGTATCCTTCGGAGTAGCCCTTCGCCCGAAGCCACGCGAGGAATTCTTCCTGCGCGTCGACGGTTAAGCCCGTCACCATCCTGTCGCCCCAAAACTCCACCCAGATTGCCACCGCGCGCTTCGCTGTGTCTCGGCTAGGTATGCTGCGTCCGTGGCGAGCAAGGTATCGCTCCAGTACCAAGGCGATAGGCGTATCTGCCGGAGCCTGGTTCCTTATGCGGCCGTGCTCTACGAACCACTCTGCGAGTCTTCCCTTCGCTTCTTCAAAATCTGATGTGCCAAGAGAAGCGCGTTGCTTGACCCCTCGGTCGTCGAGCCATGCCCGCTGCCAGTTCGCGGTGCCCTTGCGCCGTTCAATGGAGTAGGGTCCGAGTTTGAAGCTTGGCATTCGCGGGCCTTGAGATAGTCGGTGATGTGCTGGTCGGTGTAGCGGGGCGATTTCCCCACCATGATGCAGGCGATGAGTCCGCGCTTACGCCATCGGTAGAGGGTCAGTTCGGTCACGCCGAGGTATTCAGCCGCCTCGGCTTCGGAATGGAGTTGCGGTAGTTTTTCGGCTGCGCCCATCAGTCCTCCGTGTTACCCCATTCGGCCATCAGCTCGTCAGCCCGTTCGAAAACGAACTGCCTCGTGTCGCTAGCTTGGCAGCACTCGGCGAATATCCCATCGAGTGTCACGCCAAGCTCGCCAAGCGCCCTCACCAGCGCGTGGGCATAGGCGGCGTCATGCTCTAGAGCCTGAAACGTCGTGCAAGTCCTATCCTCGTTCACTGGGCCGTGAGAGGTCATTTCAGTTCTCAGCCTCACACCCCACCCCCATCCACGGTCTTGCTGCGGGCGGCTATGGCCGCGTCTACGCATTCAGTTAGAAGGTCGCCACCTGATTGGCCTTCCTTTCCCCTGAGATGTACAGCAAGCTGTTCAAGTTGAACGCAGCGGAAACGGTCAGGTGCGTAGAAAACTTTGTCGTCGAGATACCGATACCTCTCAGCATCCACAAGCGCCTCAAGCAGCGCCTGGCCGTGGTCGCGGATAAGCGCATAGGCTCGCTTATCCGAGTATTCTCCGGAAGCTAAGTCGCGCATGCATTCTTCCAAATCCTCTCGCAAGCTCATGCCTCTTTCTCCTGGCGGGCGTTCCATCCAGATATGGCTACGACCTCGTAACCAATTGCCCAGCCGTTGGCATTCGTTTGCCACTTGACGTAGGTCCCTTCGGGATGGGACACGTACGAGACGACATTGGGAGGCGGGTTACCTCTGCCCATGGGAGGAATTGCTGCCTTCAGGCTCATACCTTCTCTGCCTTTGAAATGAGGGCGGTTAGGTCGATTGCACATCCGGCGTACGCTGGGTGGCCGTCAAGTTCGTAGCACTCTCGTTCCCACTCGTTGACGAGTTCCTGAAGATCACTAACTTTCACCACGTCGCACTTTTTCGATTCGGCGATGTCGCGATGGCGTGCTTCGATAGCCTCAGCCAGCGATGCATTGTCGTTCTCCAAGCCTCGTGCGAATCCCCATTGCGCTCCGGCGATAAAGTTGCGGTCTGCGGAGGCGTCGGACTCGTCGCCCTGGTGGGAAAGGGCCCCCGTCCAAGCCTTCCATGCACGAGACGTACTCGGCGAGTAGTAAGGTGATCCAGCGATTTGGTTAACGGTGTTCGTGTCGTATCCATGCGCACGAGCCCAAGCCTCAAACGCCGCACGCCTCTCATCGGTCGGTGGGTTGGTCATGGCTTGTTCTTCAAGTTTTTTCGATAGCCTTCCCAGTATTTCTCTCGATACCTTTCACGCATGTAGACCCGTATCCCGATAAATATCCAGGCCAATGAGAATATGACCCCGGCGATGATTTCCATCACACACCACCCGCGTCATGGGCTGCGAGCCTTCTCGTTTCAATACCATAAGCGATCCATTTTTCTATGTCCGTAAGGTCGAGCATTTCCTCGTCGCGGGCGCGTTGCAGCAACTCGCGGTGATCGACGCACTTGAGAAGCTCCATGTAGTGAGCGTCTCCGCCATTGCCGGCGGCATTCAGTACCTGCAAAGCGAGAAGCACGCCGTCGTTGAAGGCATTGCGAACAGCCGACTCCGGCGCCACCCTGAATCCGGCGGGCGGGGGTGGGGTGGCGTAGATGGGTTCAACGACTAGGCCGCTCTCTGCCAGCGCTTCGGCCCTCGCACGACTCTGGAAGACCATCCACTTTCCCAGCTCATCTGCATGACGATATCGATAAGCCACAGGCTCCCCCGCACTCACCGGGGTTTCCCTCTCAAGCAATGCCAACACCCGAATCTGCTCGCCCCTGTCAAGGACGAACCGTTCGTACTTCTCCGCGATGCACGCGCGCAACCGGCGCTCTAGGGATAGTTCGGTCATTTCGTCTGCTCCTTGGGGGTGCGGGCGGTGTCTACTGCCATGTCGAGACGTTCGCCTGATATCGGCGAGTTGAAGTAGGGGCCATCCTGGCATCGCAAGGCTGGCGACGGACCATCACCGGGCTTCGATTCGTTGCGAAGCCACCGATAGCGATCCGCGTCCTCGCAGTCATCGGCCGCTTGGCGGAGCATCGCGGCGAGTTCTTCCTCTTTAGCGGTTAGGCTCGCCTCCATGGTTCGGGCGAGTTTCTTCCATTCATTCCTGTCTTCCTCAAGCGCCCTGTAGTCGGCGTAGGTGACGTAGGTTCCGTGGTCACGTTCGCGCATTTCTGCAACGCCATAGGAGACGCCAGTAGCGACGGACTTATGGACTACCTCGGGCGTGTACCTAGCCACTTTCGATTCGTTGGTCATCACAACCCCTCCTTCAGCGCGTTACGGGCTATGTCGCGGACAACCTGAGTGCCTCCGTGAGACGCAGCAATTTCGATTCTCTCGATATCTTCGCGAAGCCTCGCCACCTCAGCAGCGAGTTCTAATGCCGCCCGATCAGCTACTTTCAAATCAGCGGTGAGTTCGGCAATGCGGGCGTCTTTGTCGATCACGCATCGGAAGTCGGGCTGCGTGTTTGTGCTCATTCACTTCGTCTCCCTGGCGGCGATCAATGTCGGATCACGTAGCCCTTTGGCGTTCCCAAGAGCACCGTTTGCGCGTTCAAGCTGAAGTCGGATGGATGCAACGTTCCGCTCGGCCACTTCAATGAGAAACGACTTAGCTTCTTCGAAGGTAGGGAAGTAGTTAGAGAATTCCGAACGCTTGGCTTGCCGACGCGCTTTCTTCTCCCCGGCGTGAAGAACCGTCACGGTCTTTTCCGTTTCGGACAAAACGACCACCGTATTGATGCGACCGTAGGACGCACTGAACCAGACAACTCCATCACTCGCACCCATCACGTTCTCCTTTGGCACGCTCGTCGAAGGCATCTTGTATTGCTATGTACTGGTCGATTCTCGACTTTGCATCTTTGAGTCTGTCTACGGTTTGGAGCAGACCACTCTTATGAAACCTGAATTTCCAAACCCTGCTTTCCTCACGACGGCTCCATGCAGCAACTATGCGAACTCCGCGATAGTCATATTTGCCGTGGCATATACGCTTTGCGATGTGGCTCATACCCCACCCTCTGCGGCTGACAAGGCGGCGCGGGCTTTGGATAGCCATGCTGTGTACGCGATGTAGAATTCTTCGGGCTGCATTGCCATGATGTCCGGCGCATCAGCAAGCGCCTCGTACAGATCAGGCGCGGCGGCTATGAGGCGGGCATTTTCTTCGATCCGTACCCAACACACATTGTTGAGATTCTTGTCCGCGATCCATGCGTGACCATCGTCAGAGTGAAACAACCTCCATGCTCCACCCGTCCAGCCATTCAGTTTGGTCATTGTCGAATCCTCAGAATGGTATATTGTCATCGTCGAAACCGTCATTGACCGGAGCCTGCGCACGATGAGGCGCAGCGCGTTCCTGTCGAGGGACTGGAGCAGGCTTACTGCCAACTTCCGGATTGCCACCGATCATCTGCATTTCGCTGGCGATGATGTCCGTGCTGTAGCGCTCCACGCCATCCTTGTCGGTGTACTTGTCGGTGCGTAGCGAGCCTTCGACGTAGACCTGGCGACCCTTCTTGAGGTACTCGCCGGCGATTTCGGCGAGCTTGCCGAACAGTTTCACGCGGTGCCACTCGGTGCGTTCTTGCTTCTCGCCAGTCGTCTTGTCCTTCCACGCTTCGGAGGTGGCGATGGATAGCGACGTGATGGCTGTACCCGATGCGGTGTAGCGCGTCTCAGGATCTTTTCCGATGTTGCCGAGGACGATTACCTTGTTGACGCCTTTCATGCTGCTGCCTCCTGAGAATCACGTGGGAGCTTGTCTTTGATGACCGAACGTTCATGGGTGGTAAACACGCCGCCCTTTTTCGGGGCGAGCCACAAGGCCATCTGTGCGGCCTGCGGGATACCGCCCCAGGTCTCGGCTACGGTGTAGAGGCAATCGTCGTTAGCCGTTTCATCCCACTCGCGGATCGTCTCCTTGATGAGATCCACAGACGGTCCGTACTGCTCGTAGGCTTCGTCGCACTGCTGCTTGCGGTTGTCTTCGATGGTGAGGGACGGAACCGGGTTGTCGTCACGCTGGGTAACTGTTACGTCTGCAATCCGCTCAGCCTCGTCCTGCTCAAGAATCCCGGCGAAACCGAAGGCATATCGAGCTGCCTGGATCGTCGCCTTATGCCGGAGCATCCGAGCCGGCCACTGCTTCCACACGTCGGTGCTGCGACGGCACTCGCTCATGTACTCGGTGACTTCGATGGGATGCGAGCGATCCTTGCGGAAAATCTTGCAGGTAATCGCCAGGAGCTTGCCTTCAGCGTCCAGTGCATCGTTGAACTCCATGCCGTCGAAGTCCGGGTGGCTGTTGATCAGCTTCATCCAGCCGTCCACGCTCACAACCGGGACGATGCCGCCACGGCTTGGGAAGGCGAAAATCTCCTTCGTGAACGGGTTGAGCTTGTGTTCCTTCGCGACCAGGCAGAACGCAGCCAACTGCTCGTTGCTAACGTTTGCACCGTTCATCACGGTTGCCTTAATGGTCTGGATGAACGCGGTCTTGTCCATGCCGTAGTGGCTGGCAAGCGAGGCGAGGACGCCAACGCCGCTGTTCTCGGTGGTTGCTACCTGTGACATTTCAAATCTCCGCAGGACTGACGGGCCTGCTCCGTGTTGGAATGTGGTCGAGTACTCCGGTGCTTCCCCGGATAAGCCCCTAACGATCATTGGATGTAGCCGGGTTGCCGTCGCAGAGCCCAAACATCACCAGTTCACGCCACTGAAGGGGCGATGCAGCAACCTGCATCTGTGCCGCTATGCCTCACATCGGTACTCGGTAAATCGAATTAGTTGCGCGTTGCTGGTGTAAGAAAACGCGCGGGAACCCAGGAGTGCGGCACCAGCTACCGTGGCGTTAGTTCACTTCGACGGGTTTGCCGTTCGTCAGCCGATACCATGTGTCCGGCTTGATGCCATCGTGTCCTGCAATGCCTGCCCAGACGGCGACAATGACTCGGTTGTCATTGCGCTCAGCCAGGAACAGGGCGCAGCCTTCTTTGCCCCGGACCTTTCCGGAGTTGCCAGAGGCCGTCGCTGCACCGTAGTCGCCAGAGGCCGTCGCTGCACCGTAGTCGCCAGAGGCCGTCGCTGCACCGGAGTAGCCAGAGGCCGTCGCTGCACCGGAGTAGCCAGAGGCCGTCGCTGCACCGTCGTCGCCAGAGGCCGTCG